>ERZ780108.2-NODE-2-length-124189-cov-13.2046_pt1 | contig 124189 bp, 91 predicted proteins | sample MGYA00511369_ERZ780108 | MGnify/ENA primary metagenome ERZ780108 (study PRJEB29588, sample SAMEA2159553) | human gut metagenome | biome: human gut; feature: human-associated habitat; material: faeces | place: Denmark | collected 2008/2010 ...
CCCGCCCCCCGCCCCCCCCCAAAAAACCCACCCCCCCCCCCCCCGCCGCGCCGATGCTGTGAAGCGCCTGCTTGTGGACGTTCACCACGTAGACGCTTCTCGCATCCGCGTCAGTCACAAGGGAGACCGCGTTCAGCCGTTCACTGAGAACGACTTGAACCGCGTATCGATATGCATTATATCTAATTAGTCGATTGCAGGTAGGAGAATACGCCTCATTACGGGCTTGTGAAAGTCTGCAGTATTCTCCTTTACTACGATTTTGCAGACGGCAGCATGCGGCGCTGTGGCGCCGGGCTTGCCGGATGGAAAGTAAGCGTGCGGATTTGCCGTGAGGCACGTCCGCATTATATTTAATTTCTTCATTACTGCGCGGAGGGCGTCGTGCCTTCCGCGTTTTTCTGTATGTCGCGGCGTGTCTTGCCGCCGTTTGTAATCCGCTGGCTGTCAGCGTGTTGCCGAAAGGCCGCCTTTCGCCTTGCAAAAGGTGGCCTTTTAGCGTGCAATTGATGGCCTTTTACCTTGCAAAAGGTGGCATATTGGGTCCCGTCTGCATTACATCCTGCCGATGATTTTCGAGTTCGCCCGGTCTATTGCCGTCCTGTCTATTGACTTGAGGTATATCTGCGTCGTCTTGAGCGAGCTGTGCCCCAGTGCTTCGCTTATCACGCTTATGGGTATGTCCATGTCCTTGGCGATGCTCGCCCACGAGTGGCGGGCCACGTACATGGTAAGGTTTGCCTCGAGGTGCAGCCCTCGTGCCATCCGGCGTAGCATCAGGTTTATGTCGTTCTGCATGTTCTTGTACTGCTTGCGGCTGTCGCGTCCGGCGTCGCGTATTATCGGCAGCAGGTATGCGCTGCCCCCTGTCGGGTGGGCGTCGATGATGTCCTGCATGCACTTCTCCCATTTCATGGTTAGCGTCTGCCCCGTCTTGTGCCTGCGGTAGGTCAGTATGCCGTCGTGCAAGTCGGCTTTCTTGAGGTAGGCCATGTCGATGAAGGCCATGCCGCGCGTGTAGAAGCTGAACATGAACATGTCTCTCGCCATGGCCATGCGCCTCGTTCCGGGCTGCATGCGGCTTATCATCCTTATCGTGTCCAGGCCTACGGCGCGCTTGCCCGTAGCCCCTATGCCCGTGTACACGCTGCGGAAGGGGTGCCGGTCGGGCGTAAGGCCCTCGCTTACGGCCATGTTGTATGCCGCGCGCAGCGTGCGCATGTAGAACGATACGGTGTTCATTTTCAGCCCGTCGTGCTTCAGCCGGGCCTCGTAGTGGCGCATGGCGGCCTCGTCGATGCGCTCGAGGGTGAGCTTTCCGCCGCCGCACAGCCTGTCGATGCTCCTCAGGGCGCAGCGGTAGTTGGCCGCCGTGCTGTGCCGTCCCTCGTCCTCCATGCGGCGAACGAGCCTTTCGATGTATGCGCCTACGGTCTCGGTGCTGCGTGCTGCGTGGCCGGCCGCTGCCGCCGGGCCGCCGCCGCGCAGCTCTATGTGTATGTTTCCGCCGCAGGCTTGCATTAGTTCAGGTGAAATCTCGATGCTTATTGTTGTCATGTGTGTATGTGTTTTTTGGGGTTTTGCATGCTGATAAAAAACGGGGCAAGGCACGTTCCGAAGTGGAAGTGCCTTGCCCCTGTTGTGTGTTTTGTCGCCGTGTCAGCGGCGCTTGCCGCCATTGCATAGCCTGATGCAGTCTTCTTCTATTGTTATGAGCCGCCGTTTGTACAGGTCGCCTATGGCCTTTTTGTAGCTTTTCTTGCTCACTTGGAACTCACGGTAGATGTCTTCCGCCGGGCTTTTGTCGGTAAGGCGGCATACGCCTCCGTGCGTTTCGAGGTATTCGCGCAGCACGTCGGCCGTCTCCTTCGTCATCCGCCAGCCCGTAGGTTGCAGCTTCACGTCAATCTTTCCGTCCTCACGCACTATGTCGATGTAGCCCTTAATGCGGTCGCCCGTATGTATGTCCTTGAATATCTGGTTCTTGTACACAAGCCCGGCGTAGCGGTTGTCAACTATGACTTTGAAGCCGAGTTCTGTCTTCTGCCATACAAGCAGGTCAACCTCGTCGCCATTCCGATAGGGCGGAAACGACGGGTCGAAGAAGTGTTCTACCTTTGCCGAGGCCACGATGCGGTGGCTTTCGTCGTCTATGTGTACGTAAACAATGTAGCTCTTGCCCTTCTCCATCTTCATTTTCTGTTCGCGGAAGGGGCAGAAAAGGTCTTTCATCAGTCCCCAGTTGAGGAATGCTCCGTACTCGTTCACCCACGCTGTTTCAAGGTAAGCGAAGTCTCCCACCTTGGCCAGCGGTGTCTGTGTCGTAGCCACAAGACGCTCCTCGTTGTCAAGGTAGACAAAGACTTCAAGCTCGTCGCCCTCCTTGCAGCCGTCGGGCACGTATCTCGCAGGCAGCAGCACTTCGCCTTCTTCGCCGCCGTCAAGGTAAACGCCGAAGTCAACTGTCTTGACAACGGTCATGCGGTTGTAGTCGCCTAATCTTATAAAGTCCATAATTAAAGCTTTTTACCCACCCCAACCCTCACGAGGAGAGGGAGTTTGAATACTTTTGTCGGATGCTTTCGGGGGTGGATGTAGTGGTTTTATAAATAAAAAAAGGTCTATTCTTGTGGGGTGGTTGCGGTGTCGTTGCAGCCCTCTTCGGTGCCCGGACTCCCTCCCTTCGGTAGGGGTGGGGTGGGTGTTGGTACACTCTCGCCTTCCGTTTCCAGCATTCCGTCCTTCATCTTGATAGTCCGGTCGGTTATGCTTGCAAGGTTCTCGTCATGCGTAACGATGACAAACGTCTGCCCGGTCTTGTCCCGAAGGTCGAAGAAAAGCTGGTGAAGCTCAGCCTTGTTCTTCGAGTCCAGGCTGCCCGACGGCTCGTCGGCCAGTATGACGGCAGGCTTGTTTACCAAAGCCCGGGCAACGGCAACGCGCTGGTTCTCGCCTCCCGACAGCTCGGCCGGCTTGTGTCCGGCGCGCTCTGAAAGCCCCATGAAGTCAAGAAGCTCCATCGCACGCTTCTTCGCTTCGCCTTTCGACGCTCCCGAAATCAGCGCGGGTAGCATAACGTTCTCCACCGCCGTGAACTCCGGCAGCAGTTGGTGGAACTGGAACACGAAGCCTATGCGCTTGTTGCGGAACTCCGACAGCTTTCTCGAACTAAGTTTCATCACGTCGGTTCCGTCGATTATTATTCCGCCGCTGTCGGGCTTGTCCAGCGTGCCTATAATCTGGAGCAGCGTTGTCTTGCCCGCTCCGCTCGGCCCGACGATGCTCACCACCTCGCCTTTTTCTATGTGCAGGTCGATGCCTTTGAGCACTTGCAGTGAGCCGAAACTCTTTGTTATGCCTTTGATGTCAATCATTCTATTCGGTTTTACGGTTATGTGGTTGTGCGGTTATACGGTTTTTCGGGTTGTGATATATTTGTATATGTGGTATGAAACCGCACAACCTCATAACCGTAAAACCGTATGACCTTATCTAAAATGTTTCCTGAACCATGTTATCAGCACGTCGTATGCGCTGCGCTGTTCATGGTGTTGAGGCTCGGCGAACGTCATTGCGCCCACCGGTTCGCCGTATTGGTCGGGGAAGATAATCATGATGCTCTTTCCCGAGAAGTACCGGGTAAGCTCTTCCGGCAGGCGTTCGAGAGCCGATTTGTAAGATATTGTGCCCTTGCGTGCGGTGATTACAACGAACAGGTGGTCGTCGGCGACACTGTCGGCGAGCGCCGGAACGTCTATCCAATGCGCCATGTAGGTATATTCCGCACGCACTTCCGGGTGGCGGTTCTGCACGTATTGGCTGATGAGCGACAGCGTTTCGTGCTTCGCATGGAACTGTATGCGGCATTCAAGGTTCTCCGCAATGCGTGTAAGACGTTCCAGCCAGCGGTAAAAACCAGGCTCGAACTCGGCGCGCGACGGCACCGCCACCTGTATGCGGCGTATCGTGTTGAGCGGCCGCAGGCAGCGCACTATTGTGATTTGGCGGTTCAGTCCGGAGAAGAGTCCCGGTATGAACTCGCCCCAGAACTTGCCGTCCTCCTCGTCGCCGTTGTGCATTCCCATGACAATCTCCGACGCGTTGAACTCCTTGAAGGCGTGCTTTATTCCGTTGATTATGTTAGTTGCGATGCGCACTTGCGTCTGAACCATCACCCCCGTGCTGTTGGCTGTCTTCACGACGTGCTCCAGCAGCCGCCTGCCACGTTCCTGGAACTTCAGCCTGTTGGTGTCGTCGTAGACGATGTTGAGGGCCACTATGCCGCGGTTGAGCACCCTGTTGCGCATCATCGTGGCAAGGCTTACGAGCATGTCGGCCGTCTCCGTATGTTTCATCGGCACCATTATTTTCTCGTCGTCACCCTTGTCGTCCTCGGGAACGGCGGTCTGCGACTCGAGTGCTATGCGCTTCGATGCGCGCTCGGTCATGAACGAACTGAAGATACATGTTACGAGAATGAGTATCACCGTGCCGTTGAGCACGTCGTCGTTGAGCAGGCGTTGCCCGTCAGGCATTATGAGGTTGTAGCCTACCATGACGGCAGCCAGCGTCGCTCCGGCCTGTGCGTTGCTCAAGCCGAACACCAGTTCGCGCTCCACTCCGCGCATGCCGAAAAGCTTTTGGGTGAACAGTGAGGCGAGCCACTTGCTCGTAAGGGCAACGAATATCATCACTCCGGCCACCTGGATTGTCGCCATTCCGCCGAAGAGCAGCTTGACGTTGACGAGCATTCCCACGCCTATGAGGAAGTAAGGTATGAAGATGGCGTTGCCGACGAATTCGAGATTGGTCATCAGCGGCGACACGTTCGGCACGTAGCGGTTGAGCACCAGTCCGGTGAGGAACGCTCCGAGCAGCCCTTCCATGCCGATAAGTTCCATCATGCACGCGCCGAGGAATGTCATGGCGAGCACGAAGATGAACTGCACCACGTTGTCCTCATGCCTGTGGAAGAAGTGCTTTGCGATGCGCGGGAAAACGTACATGATGACGAGGAACACGACTGCGAACTTAAGGAACAGCATCAGCCAGAAGCCGCCCGTTATCTCGCCCTTGAACATTCCGCCTACTATTGCGAGCACGAGCAGCGTCAGCGTGTCGGTGATGGCCGTCGCTCCAACGGCTATGGTGACGCTGCGCTGGCGCGTAAGTCCGTACCGCATTACGATGGGGTAGGTGATGATGGTGTGCGAGGCGTACATGCTGGCCAGAAGGATTGACGTCATCACGCTGTATTCGAGTATTGAACGGTTGATGACGAAGCCCATCGCCATAGGTATGACAAAGGCCATTATGCCGTGGGTGAACGTCCGCACGCGGTTCTTGCGGAAGTTGCTCATGTTCATTTCAAGCCCGGCGAGGAACATGATGTAGTACAGGCCGACGTGTCCGAACAGCTCGAACGAACTGTCTTTAGCCAGGATGTTCAGCCCGTGAGGCCCGATGGCGACTCCTGCCAGCACCATCCCCACAATGTGCGGAATGCGCAGCTTGCCCATGATGATGGGTGCGAAGAGGATGATGCACAGCACGACGAAGAATATCATCGTGGGCGACGTTATGGGAAAATATTGTGACAAATCAGGCATGAAATGTACAGTAAGCAGCGTTTTTACGTGCAAAATTGCAAAAAAAAATCATCATTTTATAACGTTCGGCTTAAAAGTTGTACTTTTGCAGGCGAAAAAGAACCACAGGAAGTTAAAGAAGTTAATGGAGTTAAAGAAGTTAAAGACAAATGTCTCACCATTGTTGATATAAGCATACGTGTTATGTCAGACGGCAATAAGCGTCTGTTTGCAGGCGAGGCATTTGTCTTTAACTTCTTTAACTCCATTAACTTCTTTAACTTCCGAATATAAAAAAGAGAAAGGATAATATGAACGTAGCAATTGTAGGCGCGAGCGGAGCCGTGGGACAAGAGTTTCTCAGGGTGCTCGCAGAGAGAGATTTCCCGATTGACAACCTCGTGTTGTTCGGTTCGAAGCGGTCGGCTGGAACCAAGTACACTTTCAAGGGCAAGGAGTATGAGGTTAAGCTGCTTCAGCACAACGACGATTTCAAGGACATAGACATAGCATTCGCTTCGGCCGGAGCCGGCACATCCAAGGAGTTTGCGGCAGACATTACGAAGTATGGAGCCGTTATGATTGACAATTCGAGCGCATTCCGCATGGACGACGACGTACCATTGGTTGTGCCCGAGTGCAACGCCGAGGACGCTCTCAACCGTCCGCGCGGCATCATCGCCAATCCTAACTGCACCACAATAATGATGGTTGTTGTGCTGCAGCCGCTCGAACGGCTCAGCCACATACGCCGCATACACATTGCAAGCTACCAGAGTGCGAGCGGCGCGGGCGCCGCGGCGATGGCCGAATTGCAGGAACAGTACCGCCAGCTTGTCAACGGCGAGCCTGTTACCGTAAGCAAGTTCCCTCACCAGCTGGCATACAACGTCATTCCGCAAATCGACGTTTTCCAGCCCAACGGCTACACTAAGGAGGAGATGAAGATGTTTAACGAGACGCGCAAAATCATGCACAGCGACGTGAAATGCTCGGCAATGTGCGTCCGCGTGTCGTCGCTCAGGGCGCACTCCGAGTCGGTTTGGATTGAGACGGAGCGTCCGATAAGCGTCGAGGAGGCGCGCGAGGCCATCGCGGCTGCACCCGGCGTAACGCTTGAAGACGACCCCTCGAACCTCGTTTACCCAATGCCGCTTGATACGGCGGGCAAAGACGACGTGTTCGTTGGCCGCATACGCAAGGACCTGGCCGATGAAAACGGACTGACATTCTGGCTCAGCGGCGACCAGATACGCAAGGGTGCGGCGCTCAACGCGGTGCAGATAGCCGAGTATCTTGTCAAGGTCGGCAACGTGAAATAAAACTATCCTGTAACCCGTTGACTGCCAACGGGTTTCCAAAAGGCCGTCTTTCAGCTTCTGAAAGGCGGCCTTTTGTCGTGCAAAAGATGGCCTTTTGCCTTCTGATTTGCCGTGTTTTGAATAAGGCGTAAAGAGTTACATGCCGCTAACTCTTAATTCAAAACATTGCAACTTCATGCCGCCGGTTTTGCGTTTGTTTGCCGTTTTGTTTCATTTTTATGATAAAAGGCCTATTTGACAACGCCCAAATGCCGTTTTTAAAGTATTTTTTCATATCTTTGCACGGAGTAAGCCGCACCGTGCAAGATGCTTGTCATACAGCCTTTTGCACGCTTGAGCTGCGCTTATTGCATGAAAGATGAATGTTAATTCTGTGGAGGTGATTTTACTATGACGGCATTCACGCGGTTGGCTTTGTCCGTGTTTGCCGCTGCGGTGTGTGTTGCCGCAATGTCGTGCGGCGGCAAGCATGCGCATGCAGACAGGCGGAGCGACAGCCTTACGGCCATGCTCGCAGCCGTCGACGATTCCGTCGCGGTCAACTCTCCGCATGCCTTGGCCATCATAAAGGATGCCATGGCCAAGGCGGCAGATAGCCTTGACTATTATGACTGGTACCTGCGCCTGATGCGCTACAACGTGCAGCGCGGCGTGCCTGACACCGCCGAGCTGCGCTGGCGGCAGGTAGGCAGCTTCCTTGCGGCGCACGGACGCACGCCGAGGATTAAGGGCATGGAGGCTTTTCTGCTGAACGCCAAGGGCAGTTACTACCACAAGCTGCACTTCAGGCCGGGCAAGGCGGTGGCCGCATACTCAAAGGCTTACTCGCTGCTCTTCGGCAGTGACGCCGAATACCGCCTGCCCGACGTGTGCGCAAACTTGGGCGACGCCTACGTGGCGGCCAACGACATGCCCCACGCCGCATGGTGGTACCGCCGCGCGCTGTTCCTTGCCGACTCGCTCAAACTGCCTGAAAAAGACTATGCCAGCCTGTACATGGGCCTCGGCCGAATATATTTGAACCTCGGAGACTTCGACCTTGCAGGCTCTTGTTACCGCACGGCAGACGAAAAGATGGAGCTGCTGCCGCTCAACATGCAGCTCTATTTCCTCAACAATTACGGCAATTACTATTATTACAAGGGCGACTACCGCGGCGCGGAAGCCGTCTTCACGCGCATGCGCAGCCTGCTTGAGCGCAACGGCATGCTGTCAAGCTATGAGATGTACCTGTGCAAGGTGAACATGGCTGACGTGAAGCTGAACCTCGGGCAGACAGCCGAGGCGCGGCGGCTGGTTGACGAGGCGTACGCATACTTCGCTAAGCTGGGCGACGCAACGGCCATATACTACTGCCACACGATACAGATGGGCATCGCCCTGAAGGCCGGCGACACGTCAGCCGTGCGCCGCCTGCTCGACAGCGAGGACACTACGGCCACGATAGACTACAACATGGTGAACATACGCAGCCGCTACCTGCGCGAATACTACATGCGGAAGGGCGACTACAAGGCCGCATACCTCAACCTTTGCGACGACATACGGCGCAACGACTCGCTGAAACACAACATAGCGAACATGCGCGCCTCGGAAATAATGATGCGCTATGCGCAGGACACTCTTCAGCTGAGTCACCAGATTGAGCTGCAAGCCAAGGACGCCGACATACACGAGGCGCGCCTCGGCCTGTACATAGGCGTGCTCACGGCGGCGGCTCTCGCCCTGCTGCTTCTTTACGTATTTACATACACACGGAAGCGGAGGCTTGCCATGCACATGCAGCTTATGCAGCTGAGACTTGTCAACGTGCGCTCCCGAATATCGCCCCACTTCATCTTCAACGTGCTCAACAACCGCATATCCAATGCCCGTAAGGGCGACGCCGACGAGCTGATGGGCCTCGTAAGGCTTATCCGCGCCAACCTGAACATGTCGGGACGGTACTACGTTTCGCTGAAAGAAGAGCTTGACTTCGTGAAGTATTACGCCAGCGTTGAGGGCAACTGCGTCGACGGAGGGCTTGACTTCAGCGTAAGCGCGCCGGCCGACGGCGTGCTTGAAGGTGTCATGGTGCCGTCAATGTTCATACAAATCCTTGTTGAGAACGCCATAAAGCACGGCCTGAAACGCCGCGAGGGGCGCAAGCGTCTGCGTGTGGTAGTGGCCGTGGATGAGGCCGAATGCCGCATAACGGTGACCGACAACGGCACGGGTTTTGACATCCGGCGCGGCGACCCGTCGTCAACCGGCACGGGACTGAAGGTAATCCGCAGCACAATCGGCTTGATAAACAGATATAACAAGAACAAGATGAGCCTTGGAATAAGGAACTTGCGCGCTGCCGACGGCAGTGTAGAGGGTTGCGAGGTGGCTATAACCATGCCCCGGGGTATGAGGCTTCCGGGACTGAAAGGCATTGAAACGAACTGAAAAACCATGAACGCGATAATTGTAGACGACACGAGGGCGGCCATTGACGACCTGGCCGCTAAGCTCGGAAAGTATGAGGACGTGACGCTGGCTGCCACCGCCGACTGCGGCGAGGACGGCATAGAGCAGGTCATAAAGTACAAGCCGGAGCTGCTGTTCCTTGACATGGAGTTGCCTGACATGACCGGGTTGCAGTTTCTCGAACGGCTGAAGGAGGAGGCAGACTTCTGGTGTTATGTGGTGATATACACCGCTTACAGCGACTATATGCTGCCGGCGTTCCGCAACAGGGCGTTCGACTTCCTGCTGAAACCTGTCGACGAGGCCGAGCTTGACACCATCATGACGCGCTTTTTTGCCGACAGGCAGGACGGCGCGGTGCGCTCGCAGCAGGCCGGTTCGGTAAAGCGTGACGGCGGAAAGCTGCTGTTTTATACAAACTCGGTTGACTTCAGGCTTGTCAGGATACGCGACATCTGCGTGTTCCTTTACGACCATGAGGCGCGCGTATGGACTGTTGTGGCCGCCGGGTGTGACCGTCCGCTGCGCCTGAAGCGCGGCGTAAGCAAGGACGTCCTGCTGGGAATAGACAACAGCTTTGTGCAGGTGAGCCAGAAGTTCATCGTCAACATCAATTACTTGCTTGAGGTCCGTGACAACATCTGCCGCTTTTATCCGCCCTTCGAGGGCATCGACTATGTTAAGGTCGGCCGCTTTTTCCGCCGCAAACTCATCAGCCGTTACAGCTCGTTGTGAACTGAATGGAAGGTAATGACATACAAAAAGCGTCACGGACAACCGTCCGTGACGCTTTGTTTTTTGTCGTATTTAGGTGTCTAAGATACTTTTAGAACCTGAAACCGATACGGAAGAAGAAGTCGCCGGGTTTGCTGTCAATCTTCTCTACAAGGTTGCAGAAGCCGTACTCGTAGCCGACTTTCAGCGAGAGGAACTTCCATCCGGCAACAACGCCGCCCTGCCAACCGAAGTCGATGGTATTTCCCGGCGCATCGTCGTCACTTACCATAAATCCCAAGTAAGGACCGGTGAAGAGTCCGACCTTGGCCTCGTCGCTGTCAACGAAGTTCCAAGCACCGTTTCCTTCCAGCTGGATGAAGCCCGGGTCCCAGCCTTTTGCACCCTTGGTGGTGTAAGAAACGCCTGCCGACCAGTCGAAAGCGTCGGCGATGGGAGCCGTATAAGATACACCGATGTTCAATGCCTTGAACTCTGAATCAGCGTCAGTGATGTTGGCAACGTTGCCGCCCCACCATATAGTCCAGTTCTTCTGTGCACTTGCGCCTACCGCAACTATTGCGAAGAGCGCTACCATCAATAACTTTTTCATAATGATACAAGTTTTGGTTAAAGATAAATAAACTTAACTATCGGCAAAGATATGGAATTTAGTTGAAAGTTCCAAGCCTTTCGTCGGGCTTTTTGTCACAGTCAGCCTCAAATGTGGATTAAAGTGTTATGATTTGTGCCTGTCCGGCAAATATTTATAAGCGAGTTTCTTTTGCCCGTGCGGATTTGTAATCCGCACATAGAACTTTTCTTCTGCGGATTTGCAATTCGCCTTGATTTATACATTAAGTTGTGAACCGGTTACTGTATAGAGACATATTGTTACGGGATTGCAAATCCCATATAAAACCGTGTGCGGATTGCAAATCCGCACGGACATGGGAGGCCATTTCACGTTGGCAAGAGGTTGTCAAAATACTTGTTTTCATACGAATGAACACCGATGGGACAGTCGTTTGTATTCCGTTGAAAATCAACGGGTTACATGTTGCTGTCTAAAAGGTAGCCTTTTACCGTCCGAAAGGTGGCCTTTTGTACGGTAAAAGACGGCCTTTTGCAGCGTGAAAGACGGCCTTTTGCAAAGCCGCCGGCGGACGACTGTTTCGTGCCTCGTTTCTTTTTCACCGCCGCAGGCATTGCAGTGTGGCGGAAATTGACTAACTTTGCGCTTGTATTAATAATAAGGTGAAGACTATGAAGACGATAAACACAAGGCGGAGCATCCGCAAATATTCTGACAAGGAGGTGACGGACGGGCTGCTGAACCGCCTCCTCGCCGAGGCCGCCCGCACGCAGACGATGGGCAACATGCAGCTGTACAGCGTCGTTGTGACGCGCTCGCAGGAGATGAAGGAACGGCTCGCCCCGGCGCATTTCAACCAGCCGATGGTTACCGAAGCGCCTGTGGTGCTGACGGTGTGCGCCGATTTCAACCGCGCAAGCCGCTGGTGCCGCTGCCGGAAGGCCGAACCGGGCTATGACAACTTCCTTTCGTTCATCAACGCGGCCACCGACGCGCTGCTCTACACGCAGACTTTCTGCAACCTTGCGGAAGAAGAGGGGCTGGGACTGTGCTTCCTCGGCACTACCGTTTACCAGCCGCAGGCGCTCATCGACGTGCTGCAGCTGCCTGAACTGGTGATGCCCGTGGCTACGCTCACAGTGGGATGGCCCGCCGAGGAACCTCCGCTGACCGACCGCCTGCCGCTCGAATCGTTCGTGCACGACGAGACTTACCACGACTATTCGCCCGAGGACATCGACCGTTACTACGGCCCGAAGGAGGCGTTGGAGGAGAACCGCGAGTTTGTACGCATCAATAACAAGGAGACGCTGGCGCAGATTTTCACCGACATACGCTATACAAAGAAAGACAACGAGTCAATGTCCGCCGGAATGATGGAGGCATTGAAGAGGCAGGGTTTTGTTGTTTAGGGTTATAAGGTCATGCGGTTTTAGGGTTATACGGTCGTGAGATGGTATGGCTTTAGGATTATGTTAATGGCTGTTTGAACTGCCGCATAGTTCCCAAACCGTATAACCTGATGACCTTAAAACCGTATAACCGTTCATGAAAAGCTGCACAATGTGTGAGCATTGTGCAGCTTTTCATGAACCATTTGACAAAAAATGTAAAATCAAAGCATTTTCTTTCCTTAAAATTTGGATTGTTGACGGGAAATGACTATCTTTAGGGCAGAAAACAAAGACGCACAGTATAAGTTGTCAACGGTCTCGATGCAGGGAAAAAGAAATGTCAGAATAACTCTGATATATTAGACAACTGATGAACGTGTGATGTACTTTCGAGTAACGGGATGTTTGGAAAGATGGTAAATGTTTGATGTCATGGAGATGTTTTTTCACTAAGATGAGAGGGAAATAAAGAAAACAAGTTGTTGATATGGATGTTTTTAATTAATGGTTGAACAGGCATCCTGTTACTGGACTAAAGGAAAAGAGGACGCGCCATTGCGAAGGATATGGCGCATCCTCTTCTTTTTGTGCCGTCTTGAAAGCATGTAATTTTCAATGAAAATATAGCCAATGAAGTATCAGAAGAAGATAAGCCGGGGCCTCGTCATGCCCTTGCAGCAGTTCATACAAAGGGAAAAGTCGGCCGGCATAGTGCTCGGCGTAAGTGTGGTTGTGGCCTTGCTGCTGGCCAATTCGCCGTGGAGCGAGGAGTATTTCCACTTGTTCGAGCATAAGCTCGGTTTCGTTTTCAACGGCGAGAACTACCTTTACTACTCGCTTCACCACTGGATTAACGACGGACTTATGTCGATGTTCTTCTTCGTTGTGGGGCTTGAGCTGAAGCGCGAGTTCATCGGCGGCGAGCTGGCCGACCCCCGCAACACCATCCTTCCGATAGGTGCCGCCGTGGCCGGGATGATTGTTCCGGCGCTGATTTACACCGTGCTGAACGCCGGAACGCCGTCGGCTGGTGGCTGGGGAATACCGATGGCAACCGACATAGCGTTCTCTCTCGCCATAATCTACGCCCTTGGCGACCGCGTTCCGCTGGCTGCCAAGGTGTTTCTGACTACGCTCGCCATCGTCGACGACCTCGGGGCGGTGGTTGTCATCGCGCTGTTCTATACCTCGGAAATATCGCTTGCCAACATCGCCGTCGGCCTGGCGTTCCTCGGAGTGATGTTCGCCGCCAACAAGATGGGCGTGAAGAATGTCGTGTTTTACGGCCTCTTGGGCATCGGCGGAGTATGGACGGCCTTCCTGATGTCGGGCATTCACGCCACGATAGCCGCCGTTTTGGCAGCCTTCGTCATACCTTCAGACGCCCGTCTGCCCGAGCCTTTATATCTTAAAAGGGCGGCAAACAACCTGCGGCGGTTCGCCGGAATAAAGCCGAACAACGTCTCGACGCTTGAACACGAGCAAGTGGAAGTCATCGCGGACATGATGAACGACACGCGCGACGCCATCCCTCCGTCGCAGCGTTTGGAACATGCCATGCACCCGTTCGTGTCGTTCGTCGTCATGCCTGTGTTCGCCTTGGCCAATGCCGGGGTGTCGTTCGCCGGGCTTGACGTGCAGAGTGTGTTCTCGACCAACGTCGCACCGGGCGTTGCCTTGGGGCTTCTCGTCGGCAAGCCGTTGGGCATCGCGCTCTCCGTTTACCTGCTTGTGCGGCTCGGAATAGCGAAGAAGACCGAGGCGTTGACGGCGAGGCGCATTGTAGGTCTTGGCTTCCTGGCCTCCATCGGGTTCACAATGTCGATGTTCATATCCACCCTTGCCTTCACCGACGGCATGATGTTGATGCAGGCAAAGATAGGAATTTTCGCCGCGTCGATACTCGGCGGCGCGATAGGTTACTGCCTGTTGAAGCGTAAGTGAATAAAACAAGAAAGCCCACAACTGGGCTTTCTTGTTATTGCATCAGGCCGCCTTCTACGAAAAACACTGTTTCGTTGAGCTTGTCTGAATTGGTTTTGGCGTCTTTGAACACGCCGGGCACGGTAACGATGCCGTCCTCTTGCAGTGCGTCCATCAGCTCCCACATCACCTCATGGTAAAGAGCTACCACGGCAACATCGGCCTCACGGAAGCCGAAACGCAACGACATGTCGCCGCAACGGCCTTTAAGTGCGGTGCTGATGGCGTTCACCAAGCGTTCAGTTGTTTGATGGAAGGAGTCTTCTTTCTGCCTGATTATCGGGAAAAGGGCGTTGCCTTGGGCATCGACAAGCCCGTAAGCAGCGAGCTTTTTGGCAAGTTCCGCATCACATACTTTGCCGTTCTGCCTTATCTCGTCTGCCAAACGCTCCATCGTTTTGACGCCGGGCGCAATTCTGCTGTCAAGATATGTCAGGCACAAGTCTTGCTCGCCGTAGCCGTTTGTGCCGTAAGCCGCACTCTGTCTCGGCTCGTACAACACCCAGTAACAGCCGCTCCAAGTGGTCTTTTTGCCGAAATCGTCCAAGAGAAAGAGCTTCGTCCACATCCTGCCGTCAAGCAAATAAGAGAACGTAAGAGACAAAACGTTGCGCCCATAGCCCATGCTGTCGGCCGTCTCGGCAAACCTTTTGAAGTCCGTTTTGCAGTCTTTGTATATGTCGGCGGCCACCTCACGGGCGAAGTTTCTTAGCTCTTTGGTCTGCTGTTGGTCAAGGATTGGTATTACCGTTTGCCACTTTCCGCCGTGCCGTTCGATAATTCCGCCGACCTCAAGCAGCATCAACTGGCTGTCGGAACACGTTATTCCGCTGTTACGCAGTTCGCTTGCCGTCATCGGATTGCGCAGCGCATAGACTATCTCCCAGTTGTTGTCGGTCGTCACATAGTCGGAAGGCTGGTGGCCGGTGAGTGCTACAAACTGCGTGGCTTCCCATTCGCTGTACGGTCTCAAGCCGCCTTTCGGCTGCGAGTAAGCGCTCACCGAGGCTGCAATTACGGCTAAAACAGTGATGATAAAATGTTTCATTGCAATGTAGTTTGTCATTATATAGAAAACAACAAGCAGATAACGGAAGTCCCGTTGTCTGCTTGTTGCATATTAACTCGTTACTTGTAAACTCGTCCCTTGTCTGCTAAAGAACTTACTTGCATGACGGAGTCCACGGTTTCAGCTGCTTGAAGAAGTCGTTGCCCTTGTCGTCCACGAGGATGAAAGCAGGGAAGTCAACCACGTTAATCTTCCAGATTGCCTCCATGCCAAGTTCCGGATACTCAACGCATTCAATGCTCTTGATGCTGTTCATCGAAAGAACGGCAGCCGGACCGCCGATGCTTCCGAGGTAGAAACCGCCGTGTTTCTTGCATGCGTCGGTAACAACCTGTGTGCGGTTGCCTTTCGCAATCATCACCATAGAGCCTCCGTGGTCTTGGAACTCGTCAACATACGGGTCCATGCGGTTGGCCGTTGTCGGTCCCATCGAGCCGCAAGGCATTCCTTCGGGGGTCTTTGCGGGACCAGCGTAGAGCACGGGATGGTCTTTGAAATACTGCGGCAGGTCTTCGCCTGCGTCCAAACGAGCCTTCAGTTTGGCATGAGCGATGTCGCGTGCTACGATAATCGTGCCGTTGAGGCTTACACGTGTAGACACCGGGTACTGTGAAAGTATCTTGCAGATTTCGCTCATCGGCTGGTTCAGGTCAATGCGCACGGCGTCGCCCTCGCCAGCGTTGCGCAGTTCTTCGGGTATGAGTTCGCCGGGATTATCGTCCAGTTTCTCAATCCAAACGCCGTCTTTCGTTATCTTGGCCTTGATGTTTCGGTCGGCAGAGCAGCTCACTCCGAGTCCGATTGGGCACGATGCACCGTGGCGCGGCAGGCGGATTACGCGGATGTCGTGGGCGAAATACTTGCCGCCGAACTGCGCTCCGAGTCCGATTTTGTGCGCTTCTTCCAACAGTTGCTTCTCAAGCTCTACGTCGCGGAAGGCCCTTCCCGTCTCGTCTCCTGTCGTGGGGAGGTTGTCATAGTAATGAGTTGATGCGAGCTTCACGGTCAAGAGGTTCTTCTCGGCCGATGTTCCGCCAATCACGAAGGCAATATGATAAGGAGGACAAGCCGCCGTTCCGAGTGTCTTCATCTTCTCAACGAGGAACGGAACCAGCGTGCCGGGGTTCTGTATCCTGGCCTTTGTCTCCTGATAGAAGTACGTCTTGTTGGCCGAGCCGCCGCCCTTAACCACGCAGAGGAACTTGTACTCCATACCCTCCGTTGCCTCGATGTCAATCTGGGCAGGCAGGTTGCAGCGTGTGTTCACCTCCTCGTACATCGAGAGGGGAGCGTTCTGAGAGTAGCGCAGGTTCTCTTCGGTGTATGTCTTGTACACTCCTTTCGACAGAGCCTCTTCGTCGCAGAAGCCCGTCCACACCTGTTGTCCCTTCTCGCCGTGGATGATTGCCGTGCCGGTATCCTGGCAGAAAGGCAGCTTTCCCTTGCAAGCCACCTCGGCGTTGCGCAGGAATGTCAGTGCCACATACTTGTCGTTGTCGCTCGCTTCGGGGTCAGTCAGGATTTTAGCCACCTGCTCGTTGTGAGCGCGGCGCAGCAAAAAGTTGACATCCCTGAAGGCCGCGTTGGCAAGCATCGTCAACGCTTCAGGACTTACTTTGAGGATAGGTGTGCCCTCGAACTCGCTAACCGACACGCCGTCTTTGGTCAAGAGATAGTACTCCGTGTCGTCTTTGCCCAGCTGAAACATGGGTGCGTACTTGAAATCAGGTGTTGCCATAATGTTTTGTTGAAGGTTTGATGTCCACCACAACCTCGCCAATCTGAGGAAAATCCTTGTCCTGACAGGATTGCCGTGGGTATTTGTAAAGTTTTTATTTATATGTTTTTACTTTTGCAAAGGTATGTATTTTTTCCGAGAAACGGGGACTTCTATATGTTTATTTAACCTTAATAAAACATGGTTTGGCCGCTGTTCCCAGCGCAAGTCTTGGCGGCTTTGCAACCAGTTGATAATCAACGTCTTTCCAATATGCCGCCTTTTAGCCTGCAAAAGACGGCCTTTTACACGCTAAAAGGTGGCCTTTCGCAATGCAAAAGACCACCTCTTGGAAAATGAAAGATTAAGAATGAAAAATTAAAAGTCTATTTTTGGATGCTGAAACGGCGTCAATAGCCGAAGATTTCTTCGGTCGTAAGCCTCTTGATGGGGCCGATTTTCTCCAACGCTTCCATGTCAAGCTGCTTCTCGTCGCCGAGGATTATGTAGCGGTAAGGCTTCTTTGCCATCGTCTCCTGTTCGAACTTCGCCACGTCGTCCATCGTCAGCGAGGGCACGGCCTCGTACACTTTCTTGTTAATGTCGTAGTCAATGCCGCGGTCGCGTGCGCCAAGATATGTGTAAATCAGGTTTTCCTTGGTGACACGCCGTGTGGCGAGGCGCTTCATCAGAGCCTGTTTCGCCAATTCGAGAGCCTTGTCCGACTGCGGAATAGTGTCGATGATGCTGTTGAAAGTGCGGATGCAGTCCATCATCTTGTCGTTCTGCGATATGATGTAAGTGTAGGCGTATTCAGGCTGTCCCTTGTATCCCGGCGTGCCGTACATGGCGAACGCGCTGTAAGCAAGGCCGCGGGCTTCGCGCAATTCCTGGAACACCACCGTGTTCATGCCGCCTCCGTAGTACTCATTGAACAGCGAGATGACCGGCTGCTGCTCGGGGTTCCACTGGCGTCCGTCGTTGTGGAACTGTATCATGTATATGTTCTTGGCGTCATACGGGGCTATCAGCACCTCGTTCTGCGTGGTCTGCTGCATCTTGTAAGGCTTGCCTGCGGGCACGTCTGCAAGTGTCTTGGCCGTCTTCTGGCCCTTGTCGATAACGGCGGTAAGCTCGTTCAGCTCCATCGGACCATAGTAGAGCACCTCGTGCTTGTAGCCTTTCAGTGCCTTAATCATGTCGACGAGCTTCTGCGGATTCATCTCTTTCAGCTCTTCCGACGACGGAATGTTGAGATACGTGTTGTAAGCGCCGTACATTCCATACGTTTGCAGGCGGCTGAAGTTTGCACTTTGGTCGAGCTTGTTGTCGGCACGCGACTTCTCTTCTATGCCCACAAACTTTGTGTAAGCGTCCGTGTCAACCTTCGCGTTGGCTATTACGTCGTCGAGCAAAGCCATCGCCTCGGGCATGTTTTCAGCCAATCCGTTCAGGTAAATCCTGATGGCTTTCGTGTCAACTATTACCCCGTAGTTGCAGGCTAAGCTGTAAAACTTCTGCTTTACCTGCTCGGCGGTCATCTTGTCAGTGCCGAGATAGTTGAGATATTGTGCGGCGTAAGGCAGCCATTTGTCGCTTTCCTCGCCGAATTTATAGTAATAGCTCAGTGTGAAGCGGCCGTTTTCGGTGTTCTTCACGTACAGCACTGGCAGGCCGTTCTTCGTCGTTGCCCTGGTCAGGTCTTTGTCGAAGTCTACGAACTTGGGCTGTATAGGCTCCGTTTCAGAGTTGATTATTTCCGTGACGAACGCGCTCTGCATGTCGCGGTTGGTAGGTATCGCCGTTATTTCGGGCTTGTCTATCTTCTTGATTGTCGAGTCAACGCCCGTGCGTTTGTACACGGCTATGTAGTTGTCGAGGAAGTGTCGGTTGGCAAAGTCCACGATTTGCTGCTTCGTTATTCCCGATATGCGGTCTAAGCGGCCAACAACATCGCTCCACTTCTGACGGTTTATGAATGCGTTGACGAACATGTCGGCACGCCCGGCGTTACTTTCGAGCGTGGTGTAGAAACTCAGCTTCTTGTTGTTGATAACCGCCTTGAGCAAATCTTCGCTGAAGTCGCCCTTCTTTATCTTGTCAATCTCGCCGAGCATCAGTGCCTTAACGTCGTCAAGAGACTGTCCCTCCTTAGGATATCCGGCCATTACGAAGCCTGAATATTCGGCCAGCGGATAGGTGAACGTTCCTCCGCCGAGCCACTTCATCTGCTGGTCGAGGTCGAGGTCCATAAGTCCTGCCTTGCCGTTTGACAGCATGTCGGATATCACGTCGAGCGTATCTGTCTGGAAAGAGGCTGCCTTGTCAAACCTCCATGCCATGTAAATGTTCTCCGCCTCCTGTCCTACAACGGTGGTGTCGGCCGGCGCCGTGCGGTCGGGGATTGGTGCATACTGCGGCTGAGAGAGGTCGGGGTTGGGCTTCCATGTGCCGAAATACTTGTCAATCAGAGCTATAACCTTGTCCGGGTCGAAGTCGCCGGCCATGCATATTGCCACGTTGTTGGGCACGTAATAGCGCTTAAAGTAGTTCTTTATGTTTACTATTGACGGGTTCTTCAGGTGCTCCTGCGTTCCGATGGTTGTCTGCGTACCGTAAGGATGGCCGGGGAACAGCAGGGCGTTCATGGCGTCGAACAGCTTGTTTGCGTCGCTTGCGAGACCTATGTTGTACTCCTCGTACACGGCCTCAAGCTCCGTGTGGAAGCCTCGGATTACCATGTTCTGGAAGCGGTCGGACTGTATCCGCGCCCAGTTCTCAATCTCGTTGGCCGGTATGTCTTCAACGTAGCAGGTCACGTCGTTGCTTGTGTAGGCGTTGGTTCCCTGCGCTCCGATTGACGACATCAGCTTGTCGTACTCGTTGGGGATGAAGTATTTTGCCGCCAGCTGCGAAATGCTGTCTATCTGGTGGTAGTAGGCGCGGCGCTGGAGCGAGTCCTTCAGCGTGCGGTAAACCTCAAAACGGTTCTGTATGGAGTCAAGAAGCGGGGCTTCGGCGGCTGCGTCTGATGTTCCGAATTGCCGTGTTCCCTTGAACATAAGGTGCTCAAGATAGTGTGCCAGACCTGTTGTTTCGGGCGGGTCGTTGCGGCTTCCCGTGCGTACGGCGATGTACGTCTGTATGCGCGGTTTCTCGTTGTTGACCGACAAGTACACCGTAAGGCCGTTGTCAAGGGTGTAGATGCGTGTCTTCATCAGGTCGCCGGGAACGGTCTGATACTTGTATTCCTTTGCCTGTAAGGGCAGCACAAGTGCAAGCAGGAATGCAAAAAGCGCTTTTCTTAGTTTGTTCATATATTATGTGTATTTGGTAGTTAAAGAAGTTTTTATTGGTAGTTAAAGTAGTTAAAGGATTTTTTCGCTTCGCTCAAGGAAACTCTCGCTCACTGCGTTCGCTAAAGAGTTAAAGACAAATGCTTTGCCACTTGTATCTTGTTTCTTGTCGACTTGTTCCTCGTCTGCTCGTCCCTTGTCCCTCGTCTGCTTGTCAACTCGTACCTTACCCGAGCTGGGCGAGGAACTTGTCGAGCGTCGCGCGGTCAACGTCGCCTAACGAATATTCCTTCTCGGCGTCCTCACGTATCATGTTGAGCCATGCCTCGTGCGCGGCCATTCCGCGTCCGCGGAAGTATTCGAAGTCGTCTTCCGTAAGCTCGTCCTTGCCGAGCCATCCCTTCATCAGGTTAAAGGTGAAAGCCCATTGGTAGTCGTCGTAGCGGTCGTTGTAGGCTTCGAACATCCTGATTACTGACCCTATGCCGTCAATCATGCCGTATCTTATTTTCTCTACAAGGCGTTCTTCCTCTTCGGCAGGTATCAGCAGGCCGCCAAGGTCGCACCATTCGCCAGTGCCGGAAGCGGCTGCCGGTGTGCTGTCTTCATGCCGTGCGAGCATCTCTCCGACATACATTTCAACGGCCATTGCGTACAGTTTCATGCCCTTTTCTAACGCATTGGCAGTCAGTGTGTTACCATCGGCCGTGCAAAAGGCCGTCTTTTGGCCTGCGTTTTGCCGCATATTGGCGAGCAATTGATGGCCTTTTACAACCTCATTGACCGTCAACGGGCTGAGCCATTCATAATTGATTATACTCTTGCGGCTGCCCTTTATGCGGACGTCGCGCCGCGGCCACTTGTTTATGTCGCGGTAAAGCCCTACGGTGGCGATGTTGCGTCCGGGCACGATATGCGTCTCGCGGCCTTCGCCAATGACGTAAGAGAAGGGCAGGGCGGTGGTGTCGGGATGGTTCTGTATCTTGCCCATGCACACCGAGAACGGCCCAATCTTTGCCGGATGGACTATGTGCGAGCCGCTGGCTGTCTTCACTCCGCGGCTTAGCGTGCCGTAATGTATAGGACCCATCTTGTACGCATGGTTGCTGAAATTGGTGCCCGAACCGGCGTTGTAGAACGATGTCATGCAGCCGATGAGCAGCGTGCTCTTGTGGTGTGACGCCGAGAAGGGGCCGCAGAAGGCGGCGCACGCCTCGCCGTTGGCCATGTATGTGTTGGCGAAAAACAGGCTGCTCTCCGCCGTGAAGCCGTTGGTTATCTGGCAGGCTTCGCCCACATAGCAGTTGAACAGCTTTGCGCTGTTCAGCACCGAAGAGCCGTCGGCGATGATGGAGTTCTCGCATATCACGCCCGAACCAATGTAAACGCTGTCGTCAGCCTCGGCTGCCAGGGTGCAGTCGCTCAGGCGGCACGCCCCGTTCACTTCGCAGTTGTCTGCAATGTTGGTGTTGGTTATCTCGGTGGTGTTGATTATGCGCACGTAGTCGCCTATCGTCCCGGCGTCGGTGTGGCGGCTGTTTACGTAGTCTTTCGCCATGGCTTTCAGCGTGGCTGACAGCTCCTTGTCCTCCGGCCGGCTCACCATCAGCGCCGCGAGGTTGCTTGTAAGACCGCGGAAGAGCACCACATTGCCGCTGCCGGCTTCGTTGAGCACCGATATTGTGTTGCCTTCGCCGAAGGTGGCTTCGGCCGTTGTCTCGATGGTGCATACGTTGCGGATGCAGCATTCCTCACCTATCACATAATTGCTGATGTAGTTGCCGATGTTCTCGACAAGGCTGTTGTCGCCTATCGTGACGTTGCGCAGCGTGGCGTTGCGCAACCCCGAGTGCATGTAAAAGTCCTGGCCGACTTCCACATTCTTCTCGAACATGCCGAGGTTTACCGTGCCGCAGAACCTCACATCCTTTATGTGCGACGGTGTGAAGTCGTCGGCCACGTTCACGTATGTCCAGTCTTCGGCTGTACACCCGTGCTCTTCGAGGGTTATTATTTCGTCGTCTGTAAGCGGTCTGTAGGTTGTCATAGGCGTATTATGTTATTTTATGGTAGAGTAAACACCCACCCCAGCCCTCCCCAAGGGAGGGAGTTTTATTACCCTTGCTGTCTAAACTTCAGCAGCTTTGCATGTGAAATGGCTTGTGCAAGCTGTAGACAGTCCGGCAAAAAGCATATTAAGCTCCCTCCCTTGGGGAGGGTTGGGGTGGGTGTCAGTTGTCGATTTCGTACAGGAAGTCATTGTACGGGTATTTCTGCACGTGCAGCTGGCGCACCTGTTTGTAAAGGACGTCGCGCAGTTCGTCGATGTTCGACCTGTTCTTTGCTGATATGAAGATGCAGTTGTCGCCCTGTTTCGCCATCCATGTACGCTTGAGTTCGTCGAGCGTAATGTTTTCCTTCGTGGGCGGAGTGAGGTCGTCAGGCTCTTTGTCAACCCATGTGTAGGCGTCTATTTTGTTGAAAACCAGCATCGAGGGCTTGTCCGCGCAGCCGAGGTCTTTCAGCGTGTTGTTCACCACATTTACCTGTTCTTCAAAGTCGGGGTGCGATATGTCCACGACGTGCAGCAGCAGGTCGGCCTCGCGTACCTCGTCGAGCGTGCTCTTGAACGAGTCCACCAGGTCGGTGGGAAGCTTGCGGATGAAGCCCACAGTGTCGGCAAGCAGGAACGGCAGGTTCTCAATCGTCACCTTCCTCACCGTCGTGTCGAGCGTGGCGAACAGCTTGTTTTCGGCGAAAACGTCGCTCTTCGACAGCAGGTTCATCAGCGTTGACTTGCCCACATTGGTGTAACCTACGAGGGCGACGCGTATCAGCCGGCCACGGTTCTTGCGCTGCGTGGTCTTCTGCTTGTCTATTTCGGCGAGTCGTTGCTTCAGCAGCGACATGCGTTGCAGGATTATACGGCGGTCCATTTCGAGCTGAGTCTCGCCCGGGCCGCGCAGTCCCACCGAGCCTTTTCCGCCTCCCGAGCCGCTTCCTCCGCCCTGCCTTTCAAGGTGGGTCCAAAGCCTTTGCAGGCGCGGCAGCATGTAGCGGTATTGCGCCAGCTCAACCTGCGTCTTGGCGTTGGCCGTCTGAGCGCGCATGGCGAATATGTCGAGAATGAGCGATGTGCGGTCAAGTATCTTGACCTTCAGCTCGTTTTCGATGTTGCGTATCTGCTTCGCCGACAGTTCGTCGTCGAAAATCACCATTCCGATTTCCCTCTCGGCGTCCTCTTCGGCCTTGATATATTGCTTTATTTCCTCGAGCTTTCCCTTGCCCACGTATGTGGTCTGGTTAGGCCCGTTCACCTTCTGCGTGAAGCGTTTGACGGTCACAGCCCCGGCGGTGTCGGCCAGAAACTCCAGCTCGTCGAGGTATTCTTTTGTCTTGGCCTCGTCCTGCTGTTGCGTTATAAGGCCCACGAGGATGGCCGTTTCGGCTTTAACTTCGGATATTACAAATTCTTTCATTCGTGTGTTTACGGATGTATCGTTGTTCTATGCAAGGACAATGCAAGCGAGCGGAAAGAGAGCTTGCTCTCAATTTCCCGAGCGCAGCTTGTTCTATGCAAAATTACACAAATAGTGTAAAACGGCAAAGAAAAATGTCGTTTTACATCGACGTTTTATCACCTTTTTACCATTGTTTTTCTAAAAGGAGGCCTTTTGCTTTCCAAAAGGTCATCTCTTGCCGTCTGAAAGGCCGTCTTTTGCAGCCTGAAAGACGGCCTTTTGCAAGGGCGTTGAGTATCAATGGGTTACGCGGTGTCGGTAAAAGACCTTCCAACCGACGGTTTTACGCCTTCCGTTTGTGGCTCTGACAGCGTGTGTTGAGGGCGGTTTGACAGGCTGTAAAAGGGCGTAAAACAGCGTAAGTTACCGTAAACGTTTACGTAGTTTTTTGAGAAATAATAAAGGTTTTTTGATATAGGTCAATTTATTTTGTCTAATTTTGCCCTCGTAACGAAGAGATTTTCAGAATTACATGCTACATTGATACTAAAGACTAAGACATTCAAAAAGTGGAAAAATTGCTCTGTCGAGATGACAGGGCATTTTTTATTTTCGTATCTTTGTGGCTGTTTTTGTGTCCCGTAAATCCTTATCTGACATGCAAAATCCTTTCAAGATAATAGCCCGCAAGGCCGTTTCGGCATGGGGCAGGGTGCGTTTGGCGGCGTCGCGCTTCGCCGCATGGCAGCGCAGGGGCGTCGAGGCGGCTCCCCTTTCGCAGGACGCCCACGAGTGCCTGAACTGCCATACTGCGTACACCGGCAACTTCTGCCCGCGTTGCGGACAGTCGGCCGCCGTCTGCCGCTTCACGTTCCGGCATGCGTTGAGCAAGACGTTGGAGGTCTGGGGGCTTGGCAACCGCAGCCTGCCGCGCACGCTGTGGCATCTCATCTGCCGCCCGGGCTACATGATTGGCGATTATCTCGAAGGCCGGCAGGCGCCGTATTTTCCGCCCGTCAAGATGCTCTTCCTCGTCACGGCGGCGTTCATCGTCGTGCAGCACGTCGTCGCTCCGGGCGCGATAGACTCGAGTTATGCTGACGCCACGACGCGTCTGGCAGAGTATAAGACAGATATTCCTGATGGAGAGGAGGCTTATCCGGGCAAGAAAATCTTTCTTGAGGGGATGGACAACTTTATCGATGCATTCGACAGAGTTACCGATTTCTTCCAGCAAAACCAGGCAATAGAACTAATCTTGAGCCACAGCCTCTTCGCCTTGATTGCCATGCGTGTGTTCCGCAGGTCGCCGCAGCGCCCGAAGATGAATCTAACTGAGTGCTTTTTCTCGCAAATATTCATAGCCAGTCAGCTTATGATTGTGTCTATGGTGTGCCTTGTGGCTACTCAAGGAAGTAAGTGGATTGACAATATGTACAGTATGCCCACGTGGCTGCTGATGCTTGTACTTCTGTATGACTACAAGCAGCTGTACGGCTTCGGCATGTTGCGCACGGCGTGGTACACCTTTAAGGTGCTCGTCGGATGGTGGCTTTTGATGTTCCTTTTGTTGGTCGTATGGATGGCGTTGAGCGTGGCTTGGACGGCGATAAAATAATAACACCCACCCCAGCCCTCCCTAAGGGAGGGAGCTTAATTTGCCTTTTTAATATTCAAAGCATTTTAAACTCCCTCCCTTAGGGAGGGTTGGGGTGGGTGTTTAATCAGTTCCTGAACGTCAGTCCGTCGCCGCCTGCATCCACCACGATGGGCTTGCTGCGGTCAACAGTGCCGCCGAGCAGCTGCTTGCTCAGGTCGTTGAGCATGTAACGCTGTATGGCGCGCTTTACGGGACGTGCTCCGAACTCGGGGTCGAAGCCTGCCGATGCGAGGAAGCTGATGGCCGCCGGGGTTACGTCGAGCGTCACATCCTGCTGTTCCAGCATCTTCTTTACGCCGTTTACCTGAAGAGTTACAACGTCTGCAATCTGCTCTTTCGTCAGCGGAAGGAACATGATGGTCTCGTCGATACGGTTCAGGAACTCCGGACGGATGGTCTTCTTCAGCATCTCCATCACCGTTTTCTTAGTCTTCTCGATTACAGAGTCGCGGTTGAAGTCGTTAATCTGCTCGAACTCTGACTGTATGTACTGGCTCCCGAGGTTTGAAGTCATTATGATGATGGTGTTCTTGAAGTTCACCGTGCGCCCCTTGTTGTCGGTCAGACGGCCGTCGTCCAATACCTGCAAGAGGATGTTGAACACGTCGGGATGTGCCTTCTCAATCTCGTCGAACAGTACAACGGAGTAGGGTTTGCGCCTTACCGCCTCGGTAAGTTGTCCGCCCTCGTCGTAGCCAACGTATCCCGGAGGCGCGCCGATGAGGCGCGACACGCTGAACTTCTCTTGGTATTCGCTCATGTCGATACGTGTCATCATCGTCTCGTCGTTGAACAGATACTCCGCAAGAGCCTTTGCCAGCTCGGTCTTTCCGACACCCGTCGTGCCGAGGAAGATGAACGATGCAATCGGCCTTTTGGGGTCTTGAAGGCCCGCGCGGCTGCGTCTTACGGCGTCGCTCACGGCAGTTATTGCCTCGTCTTGTCCTATTACGCGCTTGTGAAGCTCCTCTTCAAGGTGCAGTAGCTTGTCCTTTTCGCTCTGCATCATCCGCGTAACGGGTATTCCTGTCCAGCGACTTACCACCTCGGCGATGTCGTCTGCGGTCACCTCTTCGCGTATCATTGCGTTGCCGTCCTGCGTCGAACGCAGCTGCGCCTGTATGCTCTTGATGTCGTCTTCGAGCTGACGCAGACGGCTGTAGCGTATCTCCGCCACGCGCTCGTAGTTGCCTTCGCGCTCGGCGCGCTCGGCCTCGAAGCGCAGTTGCTCCATCTGCTGCTTGTCCTGTTGTATCTTGTTGACAAGCGCCTTCTCGCCTTCCCACTTGGCGCGGAACGCCTTTTCCTTGTCTTTCAGCTCCGCTATGTCCTTGTCGAGCAGCGCAATCTTGGGCTGGTCGTTCTCGCGCTTGATGGCTTCGCGCTCTATTTCGAGCTGCTTAAGGCGTCGGGTTATCTCGTCAAGTTCCTCCGGCACGGAGTCACGTTCCATCCTTAGCTTGGCTGCGGCCTCGTCCATCAGGTCGATGGCCTTGTCCGGCAGGAAGCGGTCTGATATGTAACGCTCCGACAGCTTGACGGCAGCTATGCACGCATCGTCCTGAATACGCACCTTGTGGTGGTTCTCGTAACGCTCCTTAAGGCCGCGGAGGATGCTTATCGCACTAAGTTCGTCAGGCTCGTCAACCATCACCGTCTGGAACCTTCGCTCCAAAGCCTTGTCCTTTTCAAAGTATTTCTGATACTCGTTGAGCGTCGTCGCACCGATAGAGCGCAGCTCGCCGCGCGCCAGCGCAGGCTTCAGAATGTTGGCTGCGTCCATCGCTCCCTCGCCGCCTCCTGCGCCCACGAGGGTGTGGATTTCGTCGATGAAGAGGATGATGCGGCCCTCAGAGTTGGTCACTTCCTTTATAACGCTCTTCAGGCGCTCCTCAAACTCGCCCTTGTACTTTGCTCCGGCCACGAGGGCGCCCATGTCGAGCGAGTAGAGCTGTTTGTCCTTGAGGTTCTCGGGCACGTCGCCGCGCACTATACGCTCGGCCAGTCCCTCGACGATGGCCGTCTTGCCGGTGCCCGGCTCACCTATCAATATAGGGTTGTTCTTGGTGCGTCGCGAGAGGATTTGCAGCACGCGGCGTATCTCGTCGTCACGTCCTATGACGGGGTCGAGCTTGCCCTGGCGCGCCTCCTCAACCAAATTCTTGGCGTATTTCTCAAGACTCTGGTAGTTGTCGTCGGCCGATTGCGACTGAACTTTCTGTCCTTGGCGCAGCTCGTTGATGGCCGCGCGCATCTCCTTCTCGGTGCAACCGGCGTCCTTCAGTATGCGCGACGCGGTAGAGTTGACCGTGAGCAGGGCCAGCAGCAGCGGCTCTACTGACACGAACTCGTCGCCCATCTTCGTAGAGATGTCAACCGCCTTTTGCAGCACTTCGTTGGTGTCGTTGCCCAGATACGGCTGTCCTCCCTGAACGCGCGGCAAGCGGCTGATTTCGCGGTCGAGCACATTCTCCACCTGCATGGCGTTCACGCCAAGCTTCGAAAAGATGAAGTTGGCCACGTCCTTGGCCTTCGTCATCACGCCCTTCAGCAGGTGTACAGGCTCGATGGCCTGCTGGCCGCCGCGCTGCGCGGTGTTGACCGCCTCCTGGACGGCCTCCTGCGCCTTGATTGTAAACTTGTCGAATGTCATATTTTGTTCTCCTTTCTTTCTTCTTTTACTGTGCTTTGTGTTATCCGTCAACCATTGTTTCAAAATGCGTGCCCGTGCATCCGTGCTGCCATTCTGTCTTATTGGCAAGACAAAATGACACATCTTGCAACTCCATACGTATGCAGCCTGTAACCGCTTGATAATCAACGTCTTTCCAATATGCCGCCTTTTACCTTGCAAAAGGTGGCCTTTTAGCGTGTAAAACATGGCCTTTTGGAAGGCAAAAGACCGTCGATTGAAAACCCACCCCAGCCCGGCATGAGACCCACCCCAGCCCTCCCGAAGGGAGGGGGCTTGATTACTTGTATTTATTTGATAGAAAATGGCTTTTGAGGTGATTGTTCAATGGCCGGCATCTGGTGTTGCATGGCAATAACGGAAAGCCATATCGGGAAATTAAATTTTGCACTTTTAGTCTACGGTAAACCTCCTTTTGTAGCCGTCAGTTGTTTCTATGTCAGGCGTTTTTTTCTTTTTCCGGTTAAAATTTGTCGGTTGACAGGTGTTTTATTACGGAATTTGACTACCTTTGTAATCAGGATTGGCTCGATGCCTTTCCGTGATACATGTGACAAAAAGAAGAAGCGTTATGCTCGTCTTGTAAGTTGGAAACGTAGGAAATTTCGAACTTAGTACGAGAGAGGGCATAGTGGTTCTCGCGCTATGGCGTGGGCTGCTATAACCATATCTGTACTAAAGGTTTTTCCTACGACCTCCAACTTAGGCATGGTGGCATCGCAGTTCCACGCTTCCCATTTAATAACAGCCTATTTAGGGAACTGGTAGGCATAGTGATTTAATTTTATATGGAACAACGGTTTTGTCAAAGTTGCGGCATGCCACTGACCGATGAGTGCATGGGGACTGAGGCCGACGGCAGCCGCAGTAGAGATTACTGCGCTTATTGCTACAAGGACGGCAAGTTCACGCAGGACTTCACGATGAGCCAGATGATTGAGTTCTGCCTGCAATTTTTAGACCAGATAAATGCGCAGGCTGGTTGGAACCTCACTCCCGTGCAGGCAAAGGTACAGATGTGGAAACGCTTTCCGCAGCTGAAACGGTGGAAGGAGAAAGACACACGGACGTTGGCGGAAAAGGCTGCGGCGCTGCTTGCACAGTGCGAGAACGTGACCGTGGCCTCGGTTGACGCCGACGGCTATCCACGCCCGGTGCAGATGTCGAAGATAGGAGCAAAGGGCTTCAGCGAGGTTTGGATGGCGACGAGCGCCGGTTCGGTAAAAGTAAGCGACTTCAGGCAGAACAACAAGGCCGGGCTTTGTTATGAGCATTACGGTGACGGAGTGGCCCTGCGCGGTACGGTGGATGTCGTTATTGACGACGCCGTGCGCAAGGCGATGTGGCAGGACTGGTTTGTACACCATTTTTCCGGCGGCCCTGACGACCCGGATTATGTCCTCCTGCACTTTGTCGGCAAGGAAGCAACGTTCTGGATAAACGGCGAATTTTCACATGCTGAAGTATGATGCTTATGAAACAGATTGATGCCGACGTGCGGAAAATAGCAGCCTGCGGCCTTTATTGCGGAGCTTGCCGCAAGCATCTTGCAGGGAAATGCAACGGATGCAGGCTGAACGAGAGGGCGAAGTGGTGTAAAATCCGCACATGTTGCATGGCCAACGGCTTTGATACCTGTGCGGAATGCGGCCACGACGTAAGTGATTGCAGGCTGTTTTCAAATTGGATTGGACGGGTGTTCGCCTTTCTGTCAAATTCCGACCGCCCTGCTTGCATCCGTTATATTAAAGAACATGGTGACAGGGCTTTTGCCGAAGAGATGGCAAAACGTAAATGCCAAACTATAAAGAGACGATAAACATGAAGAACGAAATATTGTACCTGTTGCTTGACAACTATGCCGACCATGAGGCGGTGTTCCTTTCTTCGGCCGTTGCATGTGACGAGCGTAGCATCAAGACAAGCCCTAAATACGTTAACAAGATAGTTGCCCCGACGCTGGATGCCGTCCGCTCATGCAGCGGTTTTCGCATGTTGCCCGACTATTCATTCGATACCATGCCCGAAGATTATGCGGCATTGGTTCTTATCGGCGGCTTCGGCTGGCTTGACGAAGCGGTGGCCGGCAAGGTGGTGCCAATCGTCCGCCGTGCAATAGACAAGGGACTGATTGTTGGAGCCATCTGCAATGCCGCGTCGTTCCTTGCCCGTCACGGTTTCCTTAATGCCGTAAGGCATACTGGCAACGGCTTGGAGCAACTGCAGCTGTGGGGCGGTGACAACTATACCAATTCCGCCGGATATGTTGACGGACAGGCTGTGGCAGACCGGCGCATCGTGACTGCAAACGGCACGGGCAGTCTGGAATTTGCAAAGGAAATGCTGCTGCTTTTGGAAAACGATACTCCCGAGCGGATAGAAAACTTTTATCGGTTCAACAAATTGGGATATGTGGAAGTGATGCGGCAAATGAAACAAAGACCGTGAGTTATGGACTTGTCTGATTGGTTCAAGGGCTTTGAAAAAGGAATGGCCCGACTTTCGCAAGAACAACGGTCGGCTTTCTTCTCGGAATGCGGCAAGCACTGTGTAAACGGCGGCACTCTCGCCGTTTACAGACAGTTGTATGATGAGGCCGGCGGCGACATGGATGCTTTCTTTCAGAAGGCGAACGGGCTGCCGGGAGTGAGAGGCGAGGTTGCTGAAAAGGGCAGGGTGTACAATCTTTCATTCTTGGAATGCACCTGCATCCTGTGCAAGCACGGATATATTTCCACGCCTCAGCTGTGTGAATGTTCACGCCAGAGTGTTGTTTATTCATTGCAAAGCCTCTGGAACGGCAGGAAGTTCAGGGTCACGCTCTGCCATTCCATTCTACAGGGCGGACGTGACTGCAAACTGAGGATTGAAGTGTTGCAATAAGCATAAGATAGGTAAACCACAAGCGTGCAGCCCGAAGGGTTGCACGCTTGTGGTTTTTGTCTGACGGGCGGCACATGCGTCGACCAGCCGCTGCTGCACGTCGTTAATCTGGGAGTCAAGGAAACCATTGCGGCGCACCAGTCCCGTGTTGAACATGCTCAGCGTCGCCACTGCCTTAAAGCGCTTGTCCGTCTGCGCGGCCTTTAGCGTATATCCGCCTCCGCCGCAAATTCCCAGTATTCCTATGCGGTTCGCGTCAACTCCGGGATACTGCCCTATGATGTCGCACGCCCTGTGTATGTCCTCAATGCGGTAGGCCGGCTTGTCGACGTTGCGCTGCTGCCCCTCGCTTCCGCCCTGATATGCCGCGTCGAAGGCAAGGCACACATAGCCCTGTTCGGCCATCCTTTGGCTGTACAGCCCGGCAACCTGCTCCTTGCATCCGCCGTTCGGATGGGCCACGACAAGTGCCGGATAGCTCTTCGAGGGGTCATATCCCTCAGGCGTATAGACATTCGCCGCTATATTGAGGCCATTCAGATTATATGTTATGCGGTGAATGTTCACCTTGCCCGCGTCATTCTTTGTTATTGCGCCCTGATAGACCAAGCCGAACGGTTTGGCATTGGGGCTTTTTATTGAGGCGAAGTCTTCCTCGGTGAACGCCATCTGCGCATGTGCGAAGGACATATCTGCCAGAAGTGCGGCGACAATCATCAGTGTCTTGAAAGATATCTTCATACTGTTTTATCTATTTACATCCGTTCTTTAAGGGCTTCGTACAATTCATCGCGCGTGAACTGTTTGCAGCATCCGGGCATCAGCAGGCACGTATCGGCGGCCTTGCGCAGCACAGTCTCGTCAGTAATGCCAATCTCGCTCCAGCATGTAGGCATGCCGATTTCACGTATGAAATCCTCAAGCGCGTCGATGCCTTTCGCGGCTGTAGCATCTACTGTGTCGCCCTTGACACCCCATACTACCTCAGCCATGCGTGCCAGTTTCTCCTTTCCGAAGGGCAGCATGTGGCGGTAAAAGGCAGGGTGGATTACAGCCAAGCCACAGCCGTGGTTGCAGTTGGTGTACGCCCCTACGGCATGCTCAAGCGCATGGCACTGGAAGTCGGTCTGCTTGCCCAATTTTAGCAGGCTGTTCTCCGCCATCGCCGAAGCCCACATCAGCTCTCCGCGGGCGAAGTCGTCCGACGGGTTGGCAATGAGTGCGCGCAGGTTCTTAATCACGTTGCGCATTACTGCCTCGTTAATCTCGTCAGACAGGTTAGTGGCCTGCGGCTTTCCCATATACGTCTCCATGCAGTGGCTCAGCGTGTCGAACGCACCGCTTACAACCTGCTTCATCGGTACGGTAAGCGTCAGGTCGCTGTCCAATACGGCAAAGCTGTTGTAAGCACCGACAAGCGGCTGCTTCAGATGCAGCTCCGTGTTGGTTATCACCGCGCCGTTGTTCTGCTCGGCGCCAGTACCAGATGCCGTTACGACAGCACCAGTCGGGATGAACGCAGAAGGAGTTTTGTGCTTCGTATACATCATCTCCCACACGTCTTCGTCAATACATGCCTGTGCGGACACAATCTTGCAGCAGTCGATTACAGAGCCTCCGCCAACTGCAAGGATAAAGTCAACGTGCTGCTCGCGTGCTATGCGCGCTCCCTCCTGCACCTTGTTGTACGTCGGGTTAGGCATTATGCCGCCGAAATCAACTATCTCCTTGCCGCACTCGCGCAGCCAGCTCGCAATCCTGTCATACAGCCCCGTCCGCTTGAGCGAGCCTCCGCCGTAGGCCAGCATCACACGCTTGCCAACGTGTTTCATCTCCTCTTTAATCGCGTCCTCTGCGCACCCCTTGCCAAAATGCTGGCGCACGGGGTATTGAAAGTTGAATTTTTCCATAGTGTAACGTATTTTTTGTGAGTTAAAGGGAGTTATCGGGAGTTATCGCTCGCTATGCTCGCTCTTGGAGTTAAAGGACAATAGCATTTAAAGGCAATGTCCTTAAACTCCACTGCGGACGCATGGAGCCATAACTCCCTGTGACTACATTTAACTTCCGGAATTATTTGTAATGCCAATATCGTTCAGCCATTCGAGTATGTCATCTGCCGACGATGCCACGTTGCCACGTGAGATGCTTAGTCCGGTAACCATCGTTGCGTCAGGCTCCAATGCCGATATGTCGTCAACGGTACCCGACCATCCGCTGCCGCCGTGCGACGAAAACGGAATGATACGCTTGCCCGCAAAGTCGTATTTGTCAAAGAACGAGTATAAAGGCATAGGCATCTGATACCACCAGATTGGGTAGCCGACGAATACGACGTCGTAATCGCTGAAGTTGGTGATGTCCGTTGACAGTTCGGGATGCACGTTGTTCAGCCGTTCTTCGTTAGCCTGTTCGGCCAGTTCATTGTAATTTTGTGGATAGGGCTGTGCCGTCTGGATGCGCACCATGTCGCCTCCTGTCGCTTCGCCGATGACAGTTGCCATATATTCCACACTGCCGTATGTGTCGCCGTTGACAACAATCCGGCTGGCAGAAGTGGCCGCATCCACGCCGTTGTCAGGCAGCGGCTCTGAGAAGTAGGCTATCAGTATGTTATGGTTTGTGCCCGTAACCACATCTTCCGGCTGCGTGCCGGTGTCGTTGTCGTCACCGCTGCATGCGGTGAACGCCGTGACTGCGAGCAGCATTATGCATTGCAGGCACGCTTTCATTATACTTGTTTTGAGTGACATAAGCGTTGCTTCAATGTTTGTCAATGATTGTTTTCCGTCCGTTTACTATGTACACGCCAGGCGCCAGAGTGTCAAGGCTCTTGGCATTGGTCAGCACTTTCACTCCGTTGGTGTCGTAGACGTTATATCTCTGAGATGCAGCGGCAGGCTGGCTTATGCCTGTTTCGCCGCTGTCAATGTCTATAAGGTTGTACGAAGTCGTGCCTAAACCGATTTGTTCGGCATAGTCAACAATGTGAGTACCATGCTGGCGGTTGATGCGCTGGATAAGGGGCGCGCTGTCATCACCGGCCGTTGACTCATGGTTGAACACAAGGTCGAGGCACGCCTTGTCCAGTGCTACGGGGTCGAGAGAGGCGAGTATGCCGGTGTCGTGCATCTGCGGGGCTGACGGACTGCCGTCACAGTCGCAGTCAACTGACAGGTTGTTCATCACGTCAATGTATATAACGTTGCCGTTGAAGTAGTTGTGCACGGCCTGTGCGGCGGCCGCCATCGACTCGAGGAATGCGTCCTGACCTTGCCGGTTGTTGAAAACCTGACCCGGGTTGCTATATTCTCCGGCAGTATGGATTAGCGTCTTTCCCTCGCGTGATGCCATCCCGATGCTCTGGTTCTTAAGCACGCCGCCGAAGCCGCCCATCGCGTGCCCTTTGAAATGGGCGAGGTTTATAAGGAAGTCATAGTTGGCAATGTGACTGCCTACGCGGTCAAAACTAATGTGTGTGCTGTCGGCAACAGGTATGTCAAGGCTGCCTTCCTCGTCCATGATGTCCACCGGAGCAATGGCAGTAAACCCGCGCTCTTCTATGGCGCGGCGGTGGCTTGCCGTGCTGGAGCGGTTTCCTGTGTAGGCAGTATTGCATTCAACTATTGTTCCGTCAACCTCGTCAACCAGTCCGCGGATGAATTCAGGGCGCAGATAGTATGTCCGGGCTGATTCGCCGGTGCTTATTTTCACCGCAACGCGCCCTGTCGCCCTTACGCCAAGTGCATTGTAGATGCGGAGGAGTGATTCGGGCGATATTTCAGACGTGAAGTAAACGTTGGCAGGAGCCTGCGCCCTGCCGACGCACCAGCAGGTTGCCAGCATACAGGCGGCCGCTGCCAGTCTTTTAATAATCATTGCTGTCATATCCAGTTGCTTATTAATGTCATGCTATTTGATTACCTTTATTTCCTTCAGCCACTGCTCTATGCCGTCAGTGCTGCGGTTCACAGCGCCGAAGCCCTTTAGGTGTTTGGCATCGGGAGTAAGCTCAGCTATCTTGGCAAGGGTCTCGTCGCGGTATGTGGCAGCGTATGTACAGAACGGCACGACAGTCTTGCCCTTGAAGCTGTAGCTCTCTGTGAATGTGTTGATAATCATCGGAGCAGTCCACCACCACACCGGGCAGCCTATGAACACGATGTCATACTTATCCCAGCCGGCCACCTTGTCCTTTATGGCAGGGCGTGCGTTCTGTTCCTTCTCAGCTTTTGCCACCTCCGTGCAAGAAGTGTATTCAGTAGGGTAGGGCTTTGAGGGAGTGATGCGGAAGAGCGTGCCGCCTGTTTTTCCGGCAATGAACTTGGCCACGTGCTCGGTGTTTCCTCCCCAGCTGAAGTATGCTACAAGAATGTTTCCGCCATTTCCTGCGGTCTGTGCCTGTATGCCGACGCAAATCGTCAAGGCCACAGCAAGCAATAAAGATTTAAGTTTCATAATACTGTTGTTTATTTGTTTGTTGTCATATACCTTATCATATATATCATTACAGCTTGTCTGCCTGAATGCTTGCAGCTGTTTTTTTCACACCGCAAAATTACCTCTTATAGCAATACACATCAATACACGGATTACAGATTGGTACACCAATTTCAATGATGTGTGCCGTGGCCTGATGCAAAAGGCCGTCTTCCGGCGTGCAAAAGACCGTCTTTTAAATGACGAAAGGCCACCTTTCAGACGATGAAAGGCGGCCTTTTGCAACACCCTTGAAAACAATCCACTAACCTATTGAGCACCAAGCGGTTATGTGCAGACTGCAGCTTGGCGTGCGTCTGCTTGTTTTTTTAATGCTACGTTATCCTTGTTTTATTTGTTGCTGACAGGTGTTCCGCCGAACACTCCGCTCATTGTCATTGCGTCGAGAGCATGGTCTATCTCCTTTACCTCGCCTTCCGCCAGGACGATGTCTGCCGATTTGGCGTTCTCTTCCAGCCGTCCGGGCTTGCGTGTGCCGGGTATCGGTACAATCCACGGCTTCTTGCACAGCATCCATGCGAGCGAGATTTGAGCCGGAGTGGCATTCTTTTCTTCTGCAAGGCTACGCAGCATGGACATCAGGCTGCGGTTCTTCTCAAAGCTGTCAGCCGTGAACTGCGGCATGGAGGCACGGTAGTCTGTTGACGGGTCGAAGCTTGACGAGGCCGTGTAGCGGTCGCTCAGCAGACCGTTGGCGAGCGGCGAGAATGCCACAAGGCCGATACCAAGCTCCTCTAAAACGGGGAACAGCGCCTCATACCAGCGCGCCATCATCGAGTAACGGTTCTGCACGGCTGCAAGCGGACATACGGCGTGCGCCCGGCGTATGGTGTCTTCGGTGGCTTCTGATATGCCCCAGTGCAGTATCTTGCCCTCGCGTATCAGGCTGTTCATCACCTCGGCCACTTCTTCCACAGGCACATTTGTGTCTACCCTGTGCTGCCAATATATGTCAATGTGGTCGGTATGCAGGCAGCGCAGCGACCCCTCAAGGCTGCGGCGGATGGTTTCGGGACGCGAGTCGGTGATTAACGGATAAGGCACTTTGCCGCTTTCCGTATCGAAACTGATGCCGAATTTCGTTGACAGCACAATCCTGTCGCGGTACGGTCTGAGTGCTTCGCCCACAAGTTCCTCGTTGTCGTGAGGGTTGTCTTCGGTTCCATAGCTCTCCGCCGTGTCGAATAATGTGTAGCCCAAGTCAACCGCCTGCGCCAGCAGTTCCGTCATTTCACGGTGACCGGCAGGTGCTCCGTAGGCGTGGCTCATGCCCATGCAGCCCAAGCCAACTGCCGAAACGCGCAGCCCGCTGTTTCCTAAATATCTGTATTCCATGACAAAATGTTTATTTCTTTACGCTTAATCCTCCGAACACATCGCTCATTTCCATGCTGTCAAGAGCCTCGTCGATGGCCTGCACTTCCTCCTGCGTGAACTTGATTCCGGCCGCTCCGGCGTTCTCCTGCAGGCGTTCCGGCCTGCGTGTGCCCGGTATCGGCACTATCCACGGCCGCTTGCACATCATCCATGCCAATGAAACCTGCGCCGGGGTGGCATGGTGTGTGTCGGCAAGAAGGTTTATAAGCGCGAACAGGTGGCGGTTTTTTACGAAGCTGTCGGCCGAGAACTGTGGCATGGTAGAGCGGAAATCTGTCTTCGGGTCGAAGCGTGTCTCGGCGTTGTAGCATTCGCTCAGCAGGCCGTTTGCAAGTGGAGAGAAGGCCACGAGGCCTACACCCAGCTCTTCAAGTACGGGGAAAAGCCGTTCGTGTCGGCGTGCCATCATCGAGTAACGGTTCTGAACGGCTGTGACGGGACACACTGCGTGCGCACGTCGAAGGTACGTCTCGTCAGCCTCGGATATGCCCCAGTGGAGCACTTTGCCCTCTTTTATCAGTCCGGCCATTGTTTCCGCCACAACTTCCGGTTCAGTGTCGGGGTCAATGCGGTGCTGCCAGTAAAGGTCTATATGGTCAGTCTGAAGGCGGCGCAGCGAACCTTCCGCTTCTTCCCTGATGCGCTTTGTCGACGAGTCGGCCAGCACCGGCCACGGCCAGGGTACAGAACGGTCCATAGTTATGCCGAATTTCGTTGCAAGCACCACCTTGTTGCGGTAAGGCTTCAGCGCCTGCCCGACGAGGTTCTCGTTGTCGTGCGGGTCGGCTTGTGTGCCGTAGCTTGCGGCGGTGTCGAAGAGAGTGTAGCCTATATAGACGGCTTTTGCCAGCAGCCCGGCCATCTCCTGTTTGTCGGCTGTTGCTCCATACGTGTGGCTCATGCCCATGCAGCCCAGTCCTACTGCGGAAACACGGAGTCCGCTGGTTCCCAAGTTCCTGTATTCCATACAAATTCTTTTTTGTCGTTTTTCTGTCGGCAAAGTTACAGAAAGCCGCGAAATACGTCCATACACGGATTACAGAACGTTGCACCCATTTTACTGCGACACGGGCAAAGCCTGTGCAATGAGGGTGCACCGTAGCTGTTTTTTTGCACGGTCAACGGCTCTATGGCGTATGGCGGCAAGCAAGCGCTTTTCCAAAAAGCCGCCTTTTGTCATGTAAAAGGCCGTCTTTTACACGCTAAAAGGCCACCTTTCATGCGGTAAAAGGTGGCCTTTGGCTAACGCGCTGATAATCAGCGGTGTTGCAAAGGGTGTGTTGTGCATGCTGAAAAGCCCGTCCTGCTTGCGCTCGAATATGATTGAGACTTACAGCTTTGCGCCCCAAACCATTTTCTTTACGTCGTCCAATGTCGCGTTGAAGAAGCGCTGTTCCTTGTTGAGCGAGCGCATCTGACGCATCTCCTCGTCGGTAAGCGTGAAGTCGAAGATTTGGATATTCTCCTTGATATAGTCGGGGTTGGATGCTCCGGGGATTACGGAGAAGCCCTCCTGGATGTGCCAGCGCAGTATGACCTGTGCCGGAGTCTTGCCGTGGGCTTCGGCAATCTTCTTTATGACGGGGTCTTTGAACAAGGCTCCGTTGCTCATCGCACCGCCCAGCGGAAACCAGCACTCCACCTGTATGCCGTACTTGGCGGCCTTCTTGCGCATTTCCAGGCGCTGAGCATACGGGTGGCATTCTATCTGGAGCACAGCCGGCTTGATGGTGGATTTGCTGATTATCTCGTTCCATACCGAGTCGTTGGCGTCGAAGTTGCTGATGCCGAGAGCGCGAACCTTGCCCATCTTCACCGCCTTTTCCATGTCACGCCATGCGCCTGTGAAGTCGCCTACGGGCTGATGGACGTAGAGCAGGTCGATGTAGTCGAGCTGCATGCGTGCCAGCATGTCGTCGATGGCCTTCATGGTTTTGCCCTCGCCGTATTCTGTAGGCCACAGCTTGCTGGTTATCCAAATATCTTCACGCGGTATGCCGCTTTCTTTCACGGCTCGTCCTACGCCCGCTTCGTCCTGGTAAGCGTGGGCAGTGTCTATGTGGCGGTAACCGGCTTTCAAGGCGGTGAGGCAGGATTGCTCGCACACTTCGTCGCTTGGCTGCAGGAAAGTGCCGATGCCGAAGCGCGGCATCTCCACCCCGTTGTTGAGCTTTACTAATGGTACGCCGACAGTAGTGGTCTTCTCCTGTGCGCCGATGGTGCATGCGCTGCCGCACAATATCATTGCCGACAGCAGGATTTTCATTAACGGTTTCATCTTTTTCTGTGTTTTTATAATTGCCTGTTAGCTTCCTTTATGCTGTATAGTGACACGTGCTCGTTGCGGTAGCGGGCGTTGGGGTTCATCTCTTTCATCTGCTTGAAGAGTATTGCTTTCTGCGGACAGTTGTGTATGCAGGCGAAGCAGAACTCGCATTGGCCCTCCGTCTTCACCCCGGTGGATGTCAGGGAGTAGTTGCCTTGCGGACACACTTCGGTGCAGATGCCGCATCCGATACATGCGTCGGTTATCGTGAAGGAGTCTTCACTCTGCACAAGGAAGCCTGTTTCAGGGTCAACCCCCGACGCTTTCAGGAAACCTGCGTGCTGTTGGCGTTCCAGTTCCGTAACCGGTTCATGCCAATGGCGCTGCTGCGCGATGTCGGCAGTGATGCGCTTCAGGCTTTCGGGAATGTGCTTGTCAATCTTTATCTGCTCGTTCATGTCGAAGTTGGGCAGCCAGTTGTCAACCATTATCATCGTTGTGATGTAGTCGAAGGGGCATCCGGCCTTCCGCGATATGTCGTCCCATATCTCCACGGCGTTGCATTTGCGGTTGCCGTATGTCAGTACGGCGAACTTGTATTTTGCCTCCAGCCGCGCTTTCTTGATGAACTTGCGCACCATGTTGGGCGGCATGTGCCCGTAAATGGGGTAGACTATGCCTATTTCGTCGGCCTCGAATGTGTACCGGCCTTGTTTCATCAGTTGCGGGATGCTTAACAGTTCGGCGTGTCCGCCGGCCAGTTCGCGCGCTACGTAGAGGCAGTTGCCTGTCCCCGTGAAATACAGGATAATGCGTTTCTTCATATCGTTATTGCATGATGTCAGTGTGGGTAAGCCCATGCAGAAGGCTCCGGCGGCGAGCATCCCCATGCGTTTGAGTGCGGAGCGGCGTGATATGCCATTGTTGTTCTTGTCCATGTTGTCGGAATATTAATGGTCAGTCATAATCGGTGTAAGGAAGTTGTCGAACCACGTAGTCCATTCCCCTTGTACTCCGAAACCGTGAGGCCATCCGTCCAGCACGTGCGACTCTACCTGTACGCCTGCCCGGCGCACTGCTTCGACGTTCTGGTTGAACTGGCGGTAGAACGGGTCTTCTGTTCCGTAGGTGTAGAATGTAGGCGGAATGTTGCCTGCGCGCAGGTCTTCGACATTGTTGTTGGATACGCTCAGCCGTCCGTAGAACGAGTAAATCATGCCGATGGCGCACACATCGGCCGATATTTCGTCAAGTCCGTCAGGCACATAGCTGTTGTCCAATGCCGTGCCGTTTACCAGTCCGTCGAAGTGCAGGGCTTCGTCGCCGCAGAGTATGCCTCCGGCCGAGAAGCCTACCGACGCTATGTCTTCGGGCGCTATGCCGTAATCGGCGGCGTGGCTGCGCACATAACGTATAGCCCGGGCAAGGTCGAGGCTGCCTTCTTCCATGGTGTACGGGCGTACACGGTAGTTCACGACGAAGCTCTGGTAGCCCAGTCCGGCAAGACGTTCGGCGACGGGCGCGCCCTCGTTTCCGCTGCGGAACATGAACGCCCCGCCTGGACATACCATCACAGCGCCCTTCACCGTGACACCGTCGGGCACCGGATACCATACCATGTTGGGGCGGAAGCCGGGGTCGTCCTGGTAGCCGCCGTTGTTCACGGTATAGTCTGTTGTTGCCGGCATGTTGTCTTCAGGCCACAGGTAGATGTGCTCTATTCCCTCTTCTTCTTCGCCAGGCGCTTCGCCTATCGGGCCTAACGGCGTATCGTTTTCAGTGCTGCAGGCCGTCGTCAGGTTTGCAGCAAGCAGCATGCAGGCTATTTTGAGCGTTTTGTTCATCTGCTTCCCTTTCCCATATTTACAAGCATTTTCACCGTCTGCGGGTCATAATGCGAGAAGAATAGGCTGCGTTTCATGTCGAGCAGGCTTATTTCCTGCATGTCGTCGGCGGTCAAGGCGAAGTCGAACACGTCGATATTCTGCTCCATGCGCTCCTTGCGCACCGACTTGGGTATTACTATTACGCCGCGCTGGATAAGGTAGCGCAGGGCCGTCTGAGCCACGCTCTTGTTGTATTTTGCACCTATTGAAGCCAATGTCTCGTTGCTGAAGAAGTTGTTGCGGCCCTCGGCGAACGGTCCCCACGCCATGATGTGTGTGCCATATTCCTGCATAATCCGCTGCGCTTCGGCCTGTTGGTTGAACACGTGGGTCTCAACCTGGTTCACCATAGGCGGAATTTCGCTGAACTCCGCCAAGTCGATGAAGCGGTCGGGATAGAAGTTTGACATGCCGATGGCACGCAGCTTGCCGGCCTTGTAAGCCTCTTCCATTGCGCGGTACGTACCGTAGTAGTCGCCGAAAGGCTGGTGTATCAGCAGCAAGTCGATATAGTCTGTTTGGAGTTTGCACAGAGATTCGTCGATGGAAGCTTTCGCGCGCTCGTACCCGGCGTTTGAAATCCACACCTTTGTGACGATGAACAGTTCGCCGCGCGGCACTCCGCACTTGCGTATGGCGTTGCCCACGCCTTCCTCGTTGCCGTATGCCTGCGCCGTGTCTATCAGCCTGTAGCCCACGCTGATGGCGTCGGTCACGCACCGTTCGCACTCCGACGGCGACACCTGGAACACTCCGTAACCCAATACCGGCATCTCAACGCCGTTTCTCAATTTAACTGTTTCCATATAAAGCCTGTTTTGTTTGTTCTTTTCAACTGTGCAAAGATACAGCAAACAGCCGTCGCCGTCCATACACGGATTACTGAACGTAGTACCCATTTTACATTACGCTGAGCGGCTTCGGCAGCTGGCAAAAGCATGAAATGCGGCAAAGCGGAAGCCCGGCAGCCATCGCTTCATAACTTGTTGACAGTCAGTATCATGGCAAAAGGCCGTGTTTTGCAATGCAAAAGGTGGCGTTTTAGCGCGTGAAAGGTGGCCTTTTGTAAGGTAAAAGATGGCCTTTTACGGTTCAAGCCTTATGCTGCCGTCTGTTACCTGTTATTCTCCCAGAACGTGACAGCACCGTTTATCCATCCCTCCGCGCTTGTTCCTATGCCAAGTCCGAAGCCGTGGCGCAGGTTAGGGTATAGGTGGAACTCCGCCGGGATGCCTGCGCTTTGCAGCGCTTCAGTCCTGCGGCGCATCGTCTCCGGGCTTGCTATGCCGTCGTTCACACCTATTACGGAGTATGTGGGAGGGTCGTGCCTGGTGTATTCGCTGTGCCCGGTGTACGCCATCACTACTGTCGAGGGGCGCGGCAGGCTTGCCGCCCCGAACGCGGCGGTGCCATAGCTGCCTATGTAGGCAGCCATGCGCGCCCCGGCGGAACTGCCCCACACGGAGTAGCCGGCCGTGTCAACTTGCAGCTCGCGGCTGTGGCGGAAGATGTATTCGATGCCTGCCGCCAAGTCTTCGCACGCCGTCTGTGCGCTGCCGGCAGGGTATTGTATCACGAAAGCATTGTAGCCCATGCGGCTTAGGGCAAGTGCATGCGGGAAGCCCTCATGTATCGAGCCAACGTAGGAGAAGCCTCCCCCGGGACAGACGACGGCGAACGGTGCGCCCGGATGGCCGCGGAAGAAGAACAGGCCGGCATCCTCTCGGCCTAAATCGTAGTATATCCGACGTCCTGCAGCTACGGAGTCAACCATCTGGTTGATGTAGCCTACGCACCGTCCTGCATCGACATAGTTGTGATAGGGCAGCAGGCGTGACACGCCGGAGAGCTGCATCGACTCGTCATAGCCCCATTCAAGTGGGAGGATATACTGCGAGAAGCCATCAAAGGCAGGGTGGCTCAGCACGTCGCGGATGGTGCTTGCCGTTGTGAAATGTCCTGCCGTTGATGGCGTTTCATGCTCCGCCGGCTGTTGTGCGGCATCGTCGCCGCAGCTGTTGAATGTGAAAAGTGCCATGATAAGACAAATTTTCAGTAACATATTGATTTGGTTTTATTTTGTTTTAGCTCTTTTATCACGTCTCTGCTTGCGCCAGAGCTGCCATGAGTTAAATACGTTTTGCCAAATGATATATGTGCCCGGCGCAACCGAGAGGACAGGCGACAGGTAAGTGTAAGACACCCAGATGGCGAATATCGTGTTCTTCTGGCCCAAGCCCTGACCGCCGCCGATGCGCTCGCCGTACACTGCGCCGATGTTCTTTCCAATGAAGAACTGCAGCGCGCAGGCAAAGAGGCTGACGAGCGAGAGCATCCACTTCAGATGGATGCCTACAGGGCTGTCAACCAAAAAGCGGCAAGTCTGCCCGACAGATAGTACCAGCCCGAATCCCCAAAGGTAGAAGGCAAGCCCATTTGTGCGCCTTACCACCGCCGCATGTGCCTTTGGAAAGAACTCGCGCAGCCCCCAGGCAATGAGGAAAGGAAAGATGAGCAGGGGGAAGACACGGCGCAGTATAACAAAAAACTGGCTTAGGAACGAGGCGTCGGCATGCTTCTCAACCAACGGGAATACCAGTGGGATGATGATGGCAGCCGCCAGGTTGCTCAATATTGTATAGGTGGTGAGCGACGTTTCGCTGCCGCCCAACTTGCCGGTAATCACCGCCGCCGCTCCGGCCGTAGGGCATACGAGACAAATTATCATCTCCTCGGTCAGCAGCGCATGGCTGAAACATGGTGTGAAGTGCAGGAACAAGGCTATCGCCAGGCACGACAGCAACTGGAACAGCACCAGCCAAACATGCCAGCGGGTTATGCGCATGTCGCGCGGATTTACCTTGCAGAACGTAGCGAACAGCATGATGAACAGCACGGTGGGCATAAGGAACTCTGCCGTTTCCAGCGCGGCAGGCTTTATCGGGGCAAGCAGCCGGACATAGTGGAACGCAAGAAACCCAAGCATGCCACACGTCATGCCAACTGGCAAAGTCCAGTTTTTAAGAAATCTAACAAAGACATTCATACTAATACCATTGTTTTTTTTATCGCCGGCAAAATTACTCCGTAATGCCGTACATGTCCATACACGGATTACGGAACGTAGTACCAATTTCGACGAAGGGGTGTTATGGTTTGGAAACATCAAACCAATATCACTGAATTTCATACCGATTTTACCGAAAGACATGGCGTAAGGCATGGCTTTTCGTAAGATTTCAGTAATTTTGGAGTGTCAAACTAATAAGTGAAAGCTATGGGCGAGATATTGGATTTGCAGACTATACACGATTATAACAAGTTTCTCGGTCTTGAAACGCTGCACCCCCAAGTAGGTTTTGTTGACTTCTCTAAAGTTGAAGTGCTGAAGCACCGCCGCAAATGCTTTGGCTTTTATGCCATCTTCCTGAAAGAGAAAATCCACGGCCCGATTACTTACGGGCGCAGCAAGTACGACTATCAGGAAGGCACGCTGGTATTCATCGCTCCCGGACAGGTAGGCGGCATTGACGACGACGGAGAGACACTGCATCCGCAAGGCTATGCCCTGCTGTTCCATCCTGACCTCATCCGGGGCACGTCGCTTGCAAGGAAAATGAAGGATTACACGTTCTTCTCATACGAAGTGAACGAGGCCCTGCACATGTCGGAACGCGAGAAACAGACCATTTACAACTGTTTCTGCGAGATAGAGGAGGAGCTGCACCACACCATTGACAAGCACAGCCGCAGCATAATCGTGTCGAACATCGAAGTGGTGCTCAACCATTGCCTGCGCTTCTATGACCGCCAGTTCGCCACGCGCGAGGCTATCAACTCGGATGTGCTTACCCGCTTCGAGGCATTGCTGAACGGATATTTTGATTCAGACAAGCCTGAAGAACTTGGTTTGCCGTCGGTAGCCTGGTGTGCAGATCAGCTTCACTTCTCCGCCAATTATTTCGGCGACCTTGTGAAGAAGCAGACAGGCAAGTCGGCCATTGAATACATCCACCTCGCCATAATCGGCAAAGTGAAAGACCGCCTGCTGGAGACAAACAAGACTGTCAGCGAAATCGCCTATGAAGTAGGTTTCCAATATCCTCACCATCTGAGCCGGTTGTTCAAAAAGGTGGCAGGATGCACGCCGAACGAGTATCGCATGCAGGCAGGATGACAGTTGTAAGCATTCCAGGCATGCTGAAGAAAGACAACCGTTATTTGTGGGAAGCGGTCTGCAAAGTCGCGTCCGGTATGGCGCGCAACTTCATGTGTTATGATATGTCACTGCAAATAAAATGACCTGCCTTTGCCTTCCATTATTTAGCCCATGTCTTTTTCCGGCTTGTCTGCCTGTTCGTTGTCCGCCATTCAGCCGTCAGATAGTAATGCTTAAATAAGCATGTGTGCTGACAGTCATTATATGTCAGGCAAAATATAGCAGCGTGCAGAAGCTCAAAAGCATGCAATCAAAAAGCGTGCAGCTCACCAGAGCTGCACGCTTTTGCTTGCGGTTTAGTATGTATTTACTTATCGGAATCATTTGACTTCCTCAAACCTAAACACTACTGTGTATCAGTTGATTACGAATATACGTAAACGATAAGAGGACGTAAAAGAGGTGGTTAAGCCAAGCAAAAGTAGAAATCCACAAATACGCTATTAGCGATTCTTGCTAAGTACTTTCTCTTCCAACTTTGGTAAATTCCATGGTTTGTTCTCGTCTATATCAATTAACACTAGTGATTTTCTTTTTTAGTCCTAATGCGTTTAATGACTCATTAAACATTTTCTGTCTCTCTAATTTCGATATTTTATAGTGTTCCATCATAAAAGTATCAAAATCTGAAAAAGGATTAAAAGACCAATGGATGCCATCTTTCTCATATTTGGCCGCTTTACTATAATAATTATCAAATATGGTATGGAAACCAAATCTAGCAAAGGCTTGTCTATGCCATATTAGTGTGTTTATGGACATTACAACAAGCGGATGACACATTTGATTTGGTAGCTCTTTATCAATTAAATCCTTATACCAAGAGTTGATGATACCTGATATACCAGGAATGACAAGATGAGTATCTTCCAATACTAGCACTGGGTAATACGCCACTTCGTCCGGTATGTTTTTATCAAGCTCAAAATCATCATCGTCTATAAGTTTCATTTGATTGCCAAGCTGCTTTACTCCCAAATCTTCAGGTTTCTTTTTCTCCTTACGCGATTTATCAGTGTTCTTGGTTGACTGATAGAGTTTTTGTTTCAACAAATCCAGCAGTTCTGTAATGTCAGATTTATCTTTTACCTCACCTTTAATTCTGATTGCTTTACACTCAAAGAGTATTATGTTATAATCTTCTCTAACATAGAAATCTGGTTGCCCGTCAATCTCTGTAGGGGCATTCAATTCTTCTACATCGTGTTTAGTAGGCCAAAAGAACGACGTATGCTTTGAAAGAGCTGCAAGAGCTGCAGGTTGAAACAATCGTCGCTCAACAAATTCTTTATTATAAAATGCAAAAGCATTCTTGAATCCATCCTTTATATCAAAGAATAGACTGCTGTATAGTCTCTCTAGTAACAAGTGAAGACTATAAATCAGATATTTACTACTATCAACTCTCACCAGAGGGTGTGAACGGAAAGTTCTATAATCTACATTATTATCTCTTGATTCCGCATCTTCTGCATCATACGGTATAGTAGCCGTTATGTCTATACAGAGATTATCCAGCACTGACTTACTTATAAGATGATCTTCATCTTTCAACTGATTATAGTCAAAGATAGGACATGCTTTTACACCACTCTTCAAATATCCCATTGATAGTGACACTAATGACATCCAAGTTTTGGAATACTCATCCATTGAATTAATCCCCATCTTTTGCATGAATACTTCATATGCATTAGCACATTTAGGGTGATTCTCTAAGAAATCCACTAGTTTCTTATAGTGTGTAATCTGACGAACAAAAGTATCACTCTGATTTTGATTAATGATATCATTCTGCACGTAGTAGTTAGCGAACAAAAGTGTTGCTAAATCCAATTGACCAGCATGGGAAAAAGCCATCAAATTTTCATTAAGCATCAGCACAGAACGAAACAAATCATATTCAAAATCTTCTTTTTGTCCTTCATTCTTGTACTCTTGTACGGGAATAGAAAAGGCCACTCGCATCAACTCTAATGCTGTTTTTACTGTACAATAGCAGACTCTATCCTGCCCTGTCGTATTAAGATATTTAGATATCTTTTCATTTAGACCAGGAATATGTTTCTTGCTTACCTCTGAGAAAAAAGTATTATTATTGTCCGGAATAAAGGCAGAATTGCTGTAATTATTGCATAGGACATGACAGCAACGAACAATATACTCACGGCTATATTTCTTCAGTATTGTTCGCACATCCAGATCTTTTTCCTTTGGAAATAAATCGTGGAATTCTAGTATTTTTTGTATCGTAAATTCCATTTTCATTATGAATTAGCAAGACGGACTCCTATTTCAAATCCGTTTCTGACGTCATTCTTTATGTGCTCTTTTCCCATATAAGTTTGCCAAGCATTCAAACCTGTCCAGTCTGGCCAAATAATCGTCATAATACCTGCTATTTGATTTGCATAATATCGAATATCGTCTTTGATTTCTTCTGATATCGAACAACGTTCTATTCGATATGGCAGGTTATTCATCCACTCCTCTAACTTGACACGCGCTTCTTTACTTACACCCTTATTCAATAAGATATCCCTTACAATATGGAGATATGTATGAGTATCCTCATCAAAGACATAAGACACCTTACTTATTATGTCTTTAATTATGGTTTGGTTAACTTTTGCACCTTGCTTGTTAGCCGTATAGACCAAAGCCTGGCCAGCATCACGGACTAATGAACTAGATTCTGAGAATATGGCTTTATTCACGTAACTTTTGATAGTAGTCTTATTCCATATGCCCCAATAAGCCAGGTGAGTCATAATTGTTAATACTGGATAACCGTGTTTACGGTATCGTTCAATTACGTTTTTAAAAGACTGCCACACGTCATTTTCTTTCGACGGAAGACCCTCTATTTGGCTATAATAGTTCAGATAGGAGAAAATTCTCTCTACATGAGAGCGAAAGCCACCAAAGAAACTGTCAGAATCATCCTTTTTGAAGACATCTTCATTTTCTGTAAGAATTCTTATTACTTTGTTCAAGAATAGCGAGTGTTGTTCCTCTGTAAAACGAGAAAAGCCAATCTGAAGACGGAATAATTTATTCGAGATTCTATCTATGAAGGCAGAAGAGTTCTCATTTGTGAAGTCTGTATCCAAGAACGAATTTAACTCAGAAGCCGCTATGGAACTCATCGTATTTTCCTCTGCTGGAAACTCATAAAAAGATTCTAATTTGTCATCAGATAAAGGCGGTATTGTTCTCCATACATTAATGCACGTATCTAAAACAGAAGAAGTTAAATCATCTTTCTTTGTCCGTTTTAAAATTCTGAGTCTTTTGTAAGCTGCTTGTTGCTCTTTAATTACATCAGACGATAAACCTGTCATGGCGATGTTACCAGCCTCTATAGAATAATCAATTTCATCTTTCAACAAATTGGGCATTTTAAAATCTTCTTCTCTAACGCCTGATTGCAAAATTGGTTGTTCCAAAGCTTTTTTCTGGCAGCGTTTCAACGATTCTCCAGACAAATTGTCGTATAAAGTTTGGACTTGTTTTCCATCATACTTTCGTGAATGTTGACGATATACGATACAAAGCGCATTAAATACACGTTCCATTCTTTCCTGCGTAAGCAAAACTGAAAGTTTTACCAGTATGGGCAACAGACAAGTCAAAACTCGTTTCTGTAGGATTCTTCCTGCATACCGGTCAAGACCTATTTCGCAAGATGCAATCGACTTGTCAAAAAACGCACAAGCATCTTCTCGCCTAATATGCAATAATGTTTCACGGTTTAATGCATTTATAGTTTTTGTCTCACAACATCTAACGATCCATTGTAGTGCATACTTCGGATAATAACGCATTAATCGCTCTATCATAAAAGTCTTAGTCTCAACTTCCGAAGAAAAACCTACAGGCATACCAAATGGGAATCCTAACTTTTCATATAGTCGGAAATAACGAATCGCCCCATAATAATCTCCTCTAAATCCACTTCCTCCAAAATTCCATTGTTGACCAGTGTCTAATAGATTGAAACCATGTGTTATTTGGTGATGCGATGGTTTGTTTTCTTCTTTAACAATCATGTCGCGACAAGTTCTCGCAATCTCAGCAAAGTCGAAATCTGGGTTAGATTTATACATGGAATACATATAATCCATCCTCCATAGGAAGAGTTCTATGGCAGAGCGAACAGAAGACAACTGTGCGGAGTACTTTGATGTTAGAATATTCCTTTTCACTGACTTCAATAAGTCACGAAGCATTACTTGGGATTCTCGCAACTGCCCCATCTCTATCAGCATCCCGGCTTTCCACAAGTGGCCTTGATAATCAAATGAGCGGAGGTTCCAGTCATCAACAACTTGTTGAACGTTGGAATAATTCAATGTCGAGATGGCATATAGACATTTTATATAATTCAACTGCCGTTTATGCTCGTAAGTGAGCTGAGAAATGTGAGTCTCAATGTTTTCTAACAGATGAACATAATCATCATCTGCACCTTTGAAACGATAGGTGTTGAGAAGAGAAAGCTTTAATCCCAATAGCTTCTGATATGTAGAATTATCCAAACCATTTGCATCTTCTGAAGGCAATTGTTCTAAAGCTTGTAAATACCATTCCATATCTGGAGATGCCAATGCTGTTTCAATACGCCAATTTACTTCGAACAAGAAATTTACCTGCTTTATAACATCATTAGCACACTTCGCATATATGTTGGTCCAAAAAGGTATATATTCCTTTGTGTCGGAAAATTCACTCATATGAGATGCTGGCAATACAATCCAGCCTGGATACGATTCGCGTATCATCTTCATTTCCTTTATAAGAGCATCGACGTCGTAGTTTTCTCCGATGTGTATTGATGTATGGGCATTTTTTAACTCTCCCGACCAATCCGTTTTATATTTCTTACCTATATACATCAAGAAAAAATCCAACGCTTCCGAGAAACCACTAACTTTTTTTATGTCTGCAAGGTTGATGACATCGATTCCAAGGTCGTGCGATAGATGAATATTAGAATCGTGCATTTGGTTATTATACGTGATCTGATACACAGGAGAGGCCTGTTCTCCCATAACATCACGCAACCAGCCTATCCAACTGAGAAAATTTGGATCATCACCAGAGAATCCAATAAGGCAAAGAACATTTTCTATTAGAGACTGTCGCACTGTATTTACGAATTCTGGAAATCGTTGTGGATAAGTGCGATAGTCTTCTTCGGTTATAATAAATGGACGTATATCGGGAAAACTGCCATGCAACTTAATCAACCTTGGATGAGGCGTGTACAATAATGTTTCCTTATTTGTTACCTTGTAGTAATACCTATCAGCTTCTATGAAAGCCTTTTCTAACAGTGTGTCATAATTTGTAGTAAAAACATCAGACCATGGCAATTTCATTAGTTCGATATGCAAGCGTCCCGGATATACACGCTCATCAGGCAGAGAATTTTGAATCAAAGATTCTAGCTCCCCTCTTCCTTTGGATGCCTCCACTTGAGATGCCAACCTAAGAACATTCTTATATCTTACATTCTTATCGTCTGGCTTTTCTCCATATAGAGTCTCATAGAAGTCATCTGCAAGCTCGAACCAATCTTTCATATGAATGGCATCATCCATTTCGGCATTCTTGCTAAAGCCTGCACCTACTAAACAAGAAGCCTTTCCCTCATGTAAGTTCATACGTATAGCATTCAACTTCATTTTAAGGGAAGGATTCAACTCTTTATATAATTCATTGTATCTATTTTGTTTCATGTTCGTTCTGTTTTTACTATACCGACTAGTATTAGCTGTACAAGTTTTACTCTAATTGAACATAATGTCAATGTTATTTGCAGATTGCTGTTATTTGTGATTCTTGCCAAGTACTTTCTCTTCCAACTGAGGCAGATGGTCTATGATGTTTGCGTCAATTTCAATTGTATATGTGCCCGCTGTGTTGCGCAGCGTCTTTTGAATGCTTGAAGGTTCGGTGTTGCTAAACCAGGCATAAAACAGATTGAGCGCAAACAGAGCAGTTGTCTTCGGATCAATTCCATATTGGTTTGCAATGTTCCAACAGAAGTTCTTTAGGTCGGCTTGCTTCAGTCCTTTCTTCTTGCTGATGGAAAGGACTTCCATTCGGGTAACACCATTGAGTTCAACAAGAAGTTTGACAGCTTCCTCTATCTGATACAGTTCCTCATCCGTGAAACCATGAGGCATGAGCGTATAGCGGGTATATTTGAGGATGGCTTCAAGTTTCCTTGCTTCGCGAGCGACTTTTGCTTCATTCATCTGCTTGCGGTCAATTTGCACTTGATTGATGAATACCTCCAACTCGTCATGTGCCTTTTGGATGTCACGCTTCAACTGCAACTTTTCTAATGCCTCAGGAGTAACAGTTATTTCTTCTGGACTATGTGATTCTACATTGCTTTCTCTTTGGGGAGTGTCATCAGCAATAGGTGCAGCATTCTTTGTATTGGTGATAGTTGCCGTCTTCTCTTGTGCCTTCTTCTGTATATGGCCAAGGTTCAGAGCGATGTACTCCTCCATCTCCTCGCGGTCTGCTATGCTGTTCCATTCTTTGCGGTGAGACTTGAAGTAAGCATAGAGTCCCGTCTTGATGCCATGACAAGCAAGCACAAACAGGGCGTAATAGCCAACGAATATCGGAATTGTGAGCAGAACATACAAAAAGTCATTATTTCCACCCACTATCCACTGAGCCGTCTTAAAAGCAGCGATGATGTAAGTGATGATGAGAATGCCAAGGAAAACCTTGTCAAAGTTACGAGCCGTCCCATCCTTCCGATGTGATATGGGCAAAATATCAATCTCCATACTTTTACTGTTCTTTGATTTGTTCTTGGGCAACTTCAATGGCTTGCGAACCGAGTTCTTGCTCGCCATCCACCGCATCAAGCACTTTGTCAGCCAGCCAGAGGGTCAGCATTTCGTTCTCGTCCTGATGGAAGTACTCTGCAAGTTTTATAACCTGTTCACGTTTAGCTCGCCTGTCACCGCGTTCAATCTTGCTGAACATCGGGGTGTCTATCTCCAATAGTGCAGCCAACTGGCGTTGCAGTACGCCATTCTCATCTCTTAATTCTCTAATCTTTTTTCCGAATAACATATCTATGTCTATTTTTCTTCTTTAGCAAATTACCAGCAAGTTACCGGCAAGTTAAACTTATTCTCAATTACCACTGATTATCAACATGTTCGCGAAATACTATTCCGCTTTTGGCACGTCTCAGCAAGTTACCAGCAAGTTACAGGCAAATTAAATTTATGCCCAGATGGGAATATACTTCATATATCGAGGGGCAGTATTTGGATCAAGTACTTTTATCAAGTTCTTTCCTATCGCTTCCTTGATTAATCTAGAAGAACTGCTGGATGATGTTTCAGGAATACCAAACCTGTCTCTCAGCGACTTGTTTGTCAAGGCATCACCTTGTATATACATAAGGCAAGCATGGAGATAACATGACCACAACTTATCTTCCATCGGGATATTGCTAAACTCCATTGCAGAGAAGAGAGCAACTTTTGTGCTATCTTGGAACACTTCGATGCGTGGAGCCGGAATGTATTGAGCTTCACATGCCAGCACCATTCTGTCCCAACCACGACCAAGTTCCTCACACATCTTCAATCGACGCATGAGCGAAGCAAGTTTCTCGTTTCGTGACTTCGGAGGATTATCAATGATACGAAGCACATCTACTAAGGGTGTACCAGGATTCGTCACTTCAATACGATTGTCAAATATCTCCACCACTGGTGCAGCCCCTGTAATATATAGGTCCTGGTGAATGAGGCTGTTTGCAATAGCTTCTCTTACAGATGGGAGAGGGAACTTGCTTGTTGTTGACAATTGAACCGCATTCACATCCTCATTGCTTGGCAGTAAGGCATTCACATAGCGCACGATATTCTCAAAACAAATGGCATAACCTTGATTAAAAGGCTCTTCTTTTTGAATCAACAGACGGTTGATACCCTTATACTGAACCACACGTATAGCTTTACGTCCTAACCGAGCAAACTCATTCAAGTCCTTGGCAAACAATATGGCGCCAAGATTGGTAATGCTATATAATCCATTGTCTTGTTTCTGGATGATGCCATCCTCATTCAGATAATGCGCTACAGCATCCTTTTCTGCTGGCTGTGGTATTTTCAGCAGAGTAAAGTAGGCATCCACCTGAAGCAGTCTAATGATGTCTTCGTATCTTTGGTCAATCTTGACGCATACATCCTCAAACTGGGCATGACGCAATTTGTCCCACAACTGAGCACGGAATACAGGGAACTCATGCAACTTCTTCGTGTAGCTACCACTCCGTATGTAGTCAACCTTCTGGAAGCTTACAGGCTCATTTAGAGCCTTGTGAATACGAATCAGTTCAACATGCTTGCCATCAATCTCAGCATCATAGTATTCAAAATCCGCATTCTTGGAGAGCATATAGCGAAGCCAGTTCTCCAACTCTTGCTCGCCTTTCTTTTCCATCTGTAACCGCACCTTTGTACCAATTATCTCATGCGTAGTATCATCTACTCCCCAAATCATATAGGCATAATCGCGGTCATTCAATGTAGCGGTATTGGCAAGGGCACTTATGTCCTCGCCAATCATATTCGGCTCACAGTTGTTATGTTTGAACTCAACCCACCCTACTTCCTTGGGCAGTTTGCAGAGTTCCTTTACTAGTATGTCGATATTTCCTATCATATTATTACTTCATTTACATAATTATAATCTTACATACTACAACATTATCAACATAGCGGATTCGAAGTTACTGTTTTTATCAGCTGACACATGTTGTTTTTAGGGGGTATATCCATTATTTGTTTATTAGGTTATCTAGACGAGTAATAGTATCGCTTCCTATGTTGTTATTATTTATATAGCATTGTATTGCATCTTCCATAATTTTTATAACATCGTTAATAAGTTCTTTTGATTTGAACAAACCTTTAAAGTTGTCATACTTTTCTTTGTTCTCTCTATAATGGGCAATAATTCTATATATCACGTTATCAATAGCATTATTTTCTGTGTACTCAACTTCTCCATCAGGGTTTTTATTCGACATATATATCTGTGAATCCTTCATTTGAGTAAATCTTTTCGTATATTCCAATCCCACCTCGTCTTTGGGATTTATAATTAAAGCCAAAGAATCTATTAGCGATGTCGTATGCTGTATAATATCGCCAGAAATAAGTGCTAATATATCCTTGGATATAGTCTCTTCATTAATTGAAAAAGATAATAACGAATACCTGTCTATGAATTGGCTTGGTGTAAATTGCATCCATCTTGCCGAGTTTGGATTCTTTTTATAGAATTCATTGAGCACCCCGAATAGTGTTCTGTCCCATGTGACAAATACAGAATCTATTGGATGAACATCAACATCTTTGTCTCCTAAATATTTTAGCATAATGGCATCATTATTGAGGGCAAATGTGGTTTTGAAGCGACCTGTTTCAGATAGTTTATTCCCTATAATTTTTATTTCATTCTGAATGTCGTATTTAGGAATCTCAATTATTGTTACGCCCATCTTTTCTAGATAGTTCTCTGCTAATTGACAGTTTGTATTTTGGGTATTTGAGATACGAAACTCATAATCATTTAGATACTCTTCAAATGAACCTTCTATTATACCATTATCTCTAAGAAAACAATAATGATTATAAAACACATTTCTTGATTCACCGAGCAAAGAAAAACCTGGAAGCGTAGTAAAAGGAATAAGATTCAATGCTTCTTGAATATGTGTACCGATTTCCCATAAATAACGATTTGTTAGATAAAGCTGTATTTTATTTCTTTTACAATAGTCGCACAATGATTTTGACAACACATAATTGTAGCGACTGTAATCACTATTTTTATAGAAGTAACATATAATATGTAACGCTATTGTTGTATCGATGAATACTTGTTTCCTTTCACGAGCATATTTCTGCAAGTTATCAATATTCACTTTCTTGCTAAAAATATAACTTGCACATATTTTTTGTAAATATTTATTCCGTTCGCAAACACCAACTAAATCACTGACTAATTGTTTTTGACTAATTTCACTATCTATTTTTCCTTTTACATAATACATCAATTTATTTATAGAAACATTTTCTACAATATTTTGAACTTCTATTCTTTTGCTGAAATTGTCAATATACATATCATTAAGTAATTCTATGTATTCATCGATATATTCTTCTTGATGAAATTCTACCAAGACAGCCCCAATTTGATTAATAAAAAGCTTTTCGTCTATTTTGATTTGTTCTATCTGCTTAGATATTTCATCATGAGTATTAGGAGTTAACTCATAAGACTGTATTTTCTTGTTATAAAAAATCTTTTTCTCTTTACTAATCAATTTGTTTATGAGCTTAGTATAAAAAGCGGGATTATCATTAGTTTGAAATTTGTTTATGCACGATTTTGCTATCTCATCTTGTGACATATTCGTGTTATCATAAAGACATCTCAATATATATGCCTCAACAATCTCTAATTTGACATCAGATGTTTTCCCAAAACTCACCAAATCATAAATTAGATTCTTGTTCTCATCTTCATATAATGATTTTTTCAATTTGAAATCAGCAAGTCCGCTTGTATCATAAATTACTTGCTGTAAGGCAAAGAACTCTTCTGATTCTTCTGCGATTTGATTAGCATCAACAAATTCCAAATTAATACCATATTCAATTAATGCTTTCTGTTTATATTCTCTTTGAGCTTTATTTGTCAGTTCATACGAATAGAAATAGAGTAAATTATTACTCCATCCATATTCTTTCGAGTTTTCCTCTGCCTTAGCTACATCTTCAAATATTTTATTCTTCAACTGTGCTTTTTCTTGAGGTGTACTTGATTTTTGGATTGTGAGCTGGTATTGTATCTTTCTACCCGCATTATCAAAAACTTTAATATCAATGCCACAATCATTTTTTCCATCCGTTTGTACAATGCGATGAAAACCATAGACTTCTTGCAAATAGACCTTTACTATTTTGTCAAACTCAGTTTTTTCACAGGCGGCTATAATTTGCACTAGATTTTTCTTTCTTGACATAATTATACTGAATTAATATTTTTGTTTGCTTGGAATAACTCCCCTTACTCCTCCCTTGGGATTCTCAACATCACCTTTGTAACGTGGAATTAAATGCATGTGACAATGGAATACACTTTGTCCAGCATATTCACCAACATTGATGCCTATATTGTAGCCGTCAGGATGGAAACGTTCATCAACTTTCTGCTTCACATATTGCAACACTACATTCATTGCCTCGCGCTCATGATTAGTGAGGTCAAAATAGTTGGCAACATGCCGTTTGGGAATTATCAGGGCATGACCTGGAGAAACAGGATAACCATCGTAGAATGCAACGCACGTAGCTGTCTCACATATTATTTCAACCCTCCTTGATAACCTACAGAAAGGACATCTCTCACCACCCTTGCGAGGTAGTTTGTTAAAGTGGTTGTATTGATACAGTTCGTAACTCTTGTTGGCAACGAGACTCTTGTATGGCAATTTGACGTTGCACTGATAGGTATATTGTTTATGTATGGCGTGGAGTCGGAAACCTTCTTCTGTCAAGTCACGACGTACTGCAAAATATGCAGTTCCTTTTGGAGAGAGAAGATTAGTAACATTCATCAATACCTCCGCTTGGGCATAGGGCTCAAGAACATTCAGTACATAATTACAGAAGATGGTATCAAACTTTCCTTCGGGGAAGTCGGGCCGATAGTAATAATCATATCCTGTAATGTCGTATCCTTGCTTTTTCAGTTCGTCAGTATCGAATCCGAAACCGCAACCGAAGTCAAGAATCTTTCCTTTCAGCAGTTGATGTTGCATGAGGTATCTAGTCGGCACAGAAAAGTCTGTGCGTTTGATAGCCGTGAGGTAGGGATGATTTATTTTCTCTGGTTCCATAATCATTTTAGTATTTCCAGACCTCAAAACCCATATTCAGGGCAATTTGGTTGATTGGATTAAACGTTCTTTCGTATAGTTTGCGAAAATGAGCATCATCCATGTCCGCCAGTTCTCTTGCCGTATAACCGAGAGAAATGAAGTCCTCCATAACCTTCGGCTCCTTATTATTCTTAATTAGCAATTGTAAGGAATGATGTTGTAATTCTGCCAATTTAGGCAAGTAAACGTTCAAGTCTGGGAGATTATTACTCTTTGAAGAATTGATGCTGGCGTCAGAAGGAATCAGATTCCATAACAAATCATGAGAAACAAAACTCCATGGGATAAAATGATCAAGATCATAATCTTTCGGATGAAGTTCCTTGTCTGTATAGATGCAATGAATAGGACCTCCTATTTCCATCACCATATCCCAATAATTATGCTGCCTTGCAAGTGAATTTCTAACTTCAGGACGAATCAATTTGCTAGAGATGGCTGGTACGTTGGGATTCCTTGTTTGCAAGAATAACGTAAGATTCCAATAAGCAAAATCTATTAAAATATTGTAATGTGTATGCAGATAAGTGTCCCAAGTATTATTGAGAACGATGTAGAAATCCGAGTCCTCCTTGTACAAAGCATATAGACTTCCATTCTCCAATGTCTGGGAACGTCTGACCATCTCCTTGTCATCAGAAGTATCAATCCACGGACGCAAAAAACGATAGGGAACATTTAACGTTAGCGTTGTTAGTAATCGCTTTATTTGCTTGTCTTCCAATCTGCTTGTTAAGCCTTCAATGATTGTCTGAGAATTGGCATCAATGGGAATCTGTGTGATGTGCTGTAAATCCATCACAATATCAAATAGAGAATCGCTCTTACCAAAGGACAGGCGGAAATAGTGAATAGGATACCATGCATTTGCAACCATTCTGATTACGATGTCCCATACGCTAATTCTCGGATTGTCCGATTTTGCGTGTATCTGCATAATCGATACAAACCAGAAGAATTTGTATGTTGCAACCGTATTTGAGAAAATCTTCCCAAGCCGGTTCGTGGTAAGTATGTCAGACGTCGGTATTTGCATTTAAGAATTAATTACACCCAGATACTTTCAAGTTCTTTTTCTAATGCCATGTGCCTGTATTTGCGACTTGATAAGTCCGTTGTGGCCCTCAAACCTTTAGCATAATTTTCGACATTTTCTGAAAATTCACTATTGTCATCCTTGGTTATTGTCATTCTTCTTTTAATAGATTCTCCAAAAGCAGTTAACACATCACGAGCTTTTACTCTGCTATCTTTTGATAAAGGAAGAATGTCAAAATGATTTGCAAAGACCAAAAACAAAGAATAAAAATCCGTTTTCTTTGACCAACGAGATGAAGAAATGTTAGGCAGTATTTTCTGCAATTCTCCAAGGACTACATCATATATTTCTTTGACATCTTCCTCCTGAGAAAAATCTTCTTCATATAGTTGATAATAATTTTCAAGTTTGTCCTTCTTGTTCTGAATACCATTCAATAATGCAATTGTCAATTCACTAATATATTCAACGTCAAGCATCCTTCTCACATCATTTGGCGTAAACAAGCCTATTTTTGAAAACACTTCTTTGTCAGAAATTGTATTCATTAATCGTATAAAGGGGCCTGAATACGTAGCCTGCCGCAGCTCTTGTTTGTTTAATGCTACAACATTTTTGTTCAGGCGCTGAAATATCGCGCGTAGTTCTACATCATTCACATCTGGCAAAATGCGAACGACAAAATTATATTGGAAAAATGCTTTTTTTTGTTCTATGGTTAGTCCATTAAAATCTGTGCCATAAAAATCAGGACTTTCCTTTTCATCCATTGAAAATTTTCCGTCAATAAAATCAAGCACAGAGCGGATTCTTTGTTGACCATCCACTATAATGTATTTTACATTACCCATTTCATCAGCAGTTTCTTGCATATATATTTCAGGAATTGGATATTTGTTCAATATCGTATCAATTAAGAAACTCTTTTGGCGGGTTACCCATACAGGATTTCTTTGGAAAGGAGGTTTCATGTCAAGTTCCTTGTGCTCATATGTTTGCTTAAACCAAGCAATATTTCGCAGCGTTGTATTCAAAAAATTCTCCATATTATAATTATTTTAATGTTATTGATTCAGATTTCACGCCAACCATTGTTGACAAATTTGTTTTGAAATTATGCAAATGATAAGATCTAAGAGCCTCATGGTCTTGATAGAGCCGAAAGTTGATTTTCCGGTTCTCAAAGATATCTTCTTTTTCCATTTCTTCTATTGCCTGCATCCATTCATTTGCGAATGGCATAATGCCTAGAATCTTATCCGTTGCTATTGTTCCCCAATAAATTAAGTTCGCTCTATGTGCTTTAATAGAAATCTGCACATCAGGAGTACAATCCAAAAGATTAATATTACGGATTGTATGCCAAGCCATATCAAAATAATAGTGAGAAATAATGGCAATATCAATGTCTGACTTTTCGTTGAATTCTTTGAACTTTTTATTAGGACTCAAACTGAAGCCTGTGCAAGAACTACCAACAAATATTATAGAGCAACTATCAATTTTTAACAAGTTAGATAGTTTTAATTTTGTTTGCAAAAATTTCTCATAATCGCCATTGAAAATATGGGGAAGTTTTTCTACTACCCACTTGGATACAAGAAAGTCATATTCATATTTATCAAAATCTTCTCTAAATTGCTCTATGTCATTTGTTTTATCCATAATTTAACAATTATAATTTCACAAGACTTGACCGTACATCATGAAAAATACGGACTTTGTCTTGTAGCATCTTATGCCAAAACATTTTGGGTTAATCTTGCCCTCAATCATATCTTCTGCCCAAGATTCGGTATCTTCTTCCATGCTTTCTGCTTGTGACGAAGCCATGTCATAACCAGCTTCAATCAAAGCTTTACGCAATGATTCAGTCTTCTGCTCTTGTGTAAACACTTTTGTATCATCCATCTTTATCTGTTTTCTATTTTACACCAGAGATTGGTAATGTAGCACATAACATCTGATAATAGATTTCCAATTATACGAATTTTCCTATTCTGAATTGTCAAATTTTGAATACAAAGGTAATCATAATTTTTGAATTATAATCAAACAGGCAGAAGGTTCTTCGCTTTTTAGCTACATTTTAACCATTGAGAGCGACTTGCAGGTACAATTTGTTGCAAATCGCTCTAACTTATTTGCTTTGTGTGCCTCAATAGGACTGACCTTTCTTTTTGGATGGTGAGCCGAGGCCAAGTTTCTTCGTACCATCCCAATTTGTAAGTTGGTCAGCACAGCCATTGGAGCCACCAAGTGAAGTGTAGGTTTCTGCACTACATGACATATAATCAACGAAAGAGATAAAGTTGTCTATGACAGATGGGTTGTAGGTCACATCCCGTTCTGCAAATAGATGTGTCCAGCTAGTAACGCACTCTACATTGAATTTTGAGCAATCACGCCACGACATACCACTAAGAAAGTTGTTGACGGCTGAGCTAATACCGTCCTTTGTACCAAGGCTCAATTCCATTTTATGGGCAACAGCCATGATGCCGTAGTAGATGGATGCTGCCTCTTTGGCGTTGAAATTAGTTCTATTTGAAAGTGCGAATGCACTGAGGGCTGCACGTCCTTCTGTGATGAAACGATTGAGAATGTTTTGATATCGGTCTTGTTTATCTTCGGCAAGTCGAGCCTCGCACTCTTTGCGCTCCTTTACCTTCCTTGCTGCCTCGTTGTACTCTGGTTCATTCCAAAGGGTATACCACTTTCCCAGGAGGTTTTGATAAGTTGAACGAAGCGAGTGCAGTTCGCTTTCAGCCTTGTCTGCACGAGCAGTTTCAGCATTCTTGGCGTTGCGCAATCTCTCTACGGCGTTCTCATCGATGAGTGTCAGGCGGTATTTGAGTCCATTCACTTCTTCTGTGAGGGTGGTTACTTTAGCACGAAGTCCTCGGATTTCAACATCCTTTGATGAGATGATTTCTTCCTTGGTCTTCAATTCATTGGAAAGGTTCTTGTTCGTGTCCCATGACATGCGGAATTGTTGTCCCAAGGTTTCTGCAGACGGTTCACTTTTCCATTTCAATCCCGCAGCTTTGATAAAGGCACCGATGGTTTCTGTAACACCAGCATCATAAGACTCTTTAAGCTTTGCAGCCTCTTCATTCTTGTACTTACCAGGTTGGAAGATTTTGGCAAGGAAGCCGGATTGAGCAGTCTTCAAATCCTTCAAGGCTTTCTCTCTCTCTTGTGTGACAATAGATGCTTCTGCTTCAATCTCCGCTTTCAGTTTCTCTGCCTCTGCTATGGCCTGTTTCGCCTGACGTTCAGCTTCCAACACAACCTTGCTCTTGTGTCTGCGTTCCCGTTTCTCTTCTTCGGATAGTTCATGATATGGGATGCCTCTCTCCAAGCCATACTTCTTGCCCACCTCATTATAGTACTTTGTGTGGAGGTCAGAGAGGTACTCGGACTTGCCTTTGGCTGTTTCACCCCATACCTTAGCATACGACACACGCTCTACCACACCTTTTGTTGATTCAGTCTTGATGTAGTTGCTGCGTTCCTCTTTAGGCAAGGCCTTCCACTCTTTCGTTGACAGGATCTTGTCGGGATTGTCATTATTGACATACTGACTACCGATGCGTCCACGCTTCTTAACTTTCTCTACAGGAACGGTCAAAGCATGAGCATGAACACCAGTCTCATCACAATGCACGTCGAAGCCGATGATGTTTTCCTCGCCCCACATACGGCAGCATAACTGATAGGTGTCCTTGGCCCATTCATAGATAGCTGGCATCAGCTTGATGTGGCTATTGTCTGCATATGGGTCAGAGGTGTCTATCTGTTGTTCGTCAAAGGCCAGTCGTTTCATCACTTCGTGGTCGCCGCCAAAGATGATGTTCACCAGTCCGTTCGGACTGTTCTGAGCAACTTGGTTGGGATGCTTTGCATCCATGTAAGGTTTGAACCCCAGTTCATCGTGACGCTGTTGGAGGCGTTGATGGAGTGGAATAGGATTGGAGCCAAGGGGCATAACCTTGCACCCCTTGGTGATTTCAAAGTTGAGATGCTTGCGTGAGAAGTTGTAGTGGTTGTTCTTCTCCGTCTCGGCATTCTTGGACTGGTAACGTTTCTCGTCCCAGCCTCTACGCTCTGCCTCGTTACCCATCTGTGCAGAGAATGATTTCTTGCCTGCGCCAACATGGATGGAGGCGCGTGGTTTATTCGTTTCCATTGAAAACTTTTGCTTAAGGGTTATACTTTGTTATAATGTCTGTAAGTGGAGGATGCCAGGTCTCGGGCGGTGCCTGAGCATAATAGGAGGACTTTTTAAGTGAGCGGCCATAGCCAGTGAATCTAAAAGTCCCTATTATGTTTAGGACTTTTATAAAAGTCCGTCACACCACGCAGGACGGGACATGTCCATTGTTACAATTTCCGATAGCAGTTTTGACTGGAATGTTCCAGACGACCTTGACGGACGTAGTCATTGATCCACTTGGCAGTAGTGCTTACGGGATAGCCACGTTTCATGGACACAGCCCGATAGGTCTCCCTGTCAAATGTGTCTGGCAGAGCTGCCAACAGCTGCTCCATCTTTCCTTTCTTCGTGACAATCTCCCCCTGCCCATTAGTAGTGACTTTGCTCTGTGTCAGATGGGCATAGCAATAGACTGTATGGTAGATGAGAACATAACCTATCGCCATGGCGATGTCGAAATCATCCTTACTGCATCGTAATACGATTCTACTACCATCCTTTGGAGTCTGTGCAGAAGGATTGGGCGTTTCGTCCATGAACCTGATAGAGGTCAGTACCATCATAATGCGAAACACAGTGAAGGCCAGACGACGTACCACACTCTGCATATCATGCGAGATGTCATCGACCACCTCTTGATTCATCTGCCTGAAATGCTCATTGAACATCTTGCAGTATTCTTGAGGGATGACAATGCGGTAACTGCCACCACGGAAAAATGACTCGCGACGTTGCTTGTATAGCTTACCCAACTGGAAGAATCTCTCTCGCAAAGTGTAGTTGTCAGAATTGTGGCTGACATTCTCGACAAGGACATCACGGAACTCAGCCTTGAATGGCATGTGATAACAGGTGATACGTGAGAAGGTGCCATCCTCAGCCTGAGGTGTCAAAGTGTAGAGTTGTCCAGGCGTTCCAGAAAGACAGATAGCAAGCATCGGTCTTTCAATGACACGATATTCATCGTCCTTCCTGCGGCTCAGGTCGATAGGTTCGTGATGATAGCTCTTGCGGATGATGGTGCTGTAGTCACCATATTCCGATTTAAGAATGGCACTCAGCGTGTCACATTCTGTATCGAATATCAGACCGACACCTCCATTGTTGTCCAATTGCTGTATGACGGATGCAGCACTACTGTTGGTAGGAATGAAGAGTGTGCGACGGTGTGGAGCCTCATTGACATTGGAAGTATCTTTCTCGCCAGACTTGGACTCGCTTTTACTCTCCTTATATTCTTTCATCAGCCGCTCGGAAGCTTCACGCAGTTCGTTATGGATGGGAGCCACTATCTCGCGACAATATTTCAGCGAGCCTTTGCCCATACCGGCATCGGCCATAACAAAGAAGTATAACATAGGGTGCCAATCATCGTGATTGTACTCACCGACCACATTATGAAGTGTGGCTGAGATGCAAGTCAACGTGCCCATCAGCATCATGTCTCGGTCATCTTCTGAGATACAGTTGCCCAACACTTCCTTTAGGAAAGGTGGAAGCATGTCGTATATGAAGGCAGGGAAATGTGGAAGGGATTCTTCATCCAAAATCCATTTGGAGTCCACTTCGACAGGCTGGATATTTGGTTTTTTGGATATTTGATTGTCAGAACCATAAGTCCAAATATCCAAAGTTCCAACGGATGACTTTTGGATTTCTTTGGGATTGGAAATGTCAATACCAGCATCTTTCGCCATCTGAAAAAATGTGGCGATAGATATGCCATCCCCATGTGCAGACAGACATTTATTGTATTGTTTGTCTGTATCACTTGCCTTATACTCGGGGTTCTGCCGACTGACACGGTGGAAGATTCCTCTTCCTGCCTCTTGGAACTCACTTGTAAGAGCAAACCCGACTTTCAGCCAGTTGTCATAGCCATTTGTAATATCTATTCCCTTTTGTTCAATAAGAGAAAGGACACGCTCTACCTTGGCTCGGGTGTCTTCGCTTGTATTGGAGTATGCAGACGGTGTATTGCTTGTGTTGCTGTTCTCTGTGTTAGAAGGGACATTCTCCCATTCTTCTGGTGAAAAAGTTTTCATCTTTAACGTTGTTATACTTAGGGTTAATATAAGCTTCCGGGTCATGTGGAATGAAACAGGAGCGAGAAACATCACTGCCAGATTTGTCGGGCTCAGGATAGCCATTTGCTACGAGATAGTTGAATACAGCATTGAAGAAACGGCTATGCTCCCATCCTTTGCGGAATACCTGAATAATCCATTTTAGCCCATCGCCCGAAGGAGAGCGAAAGAGTAGTTCGGTCTCAAAGCAAGGGTCATTGAGCAGTTTTTCATGCAACGAAGGTATGTCAGCCACATGGTCGAAGTCAATACAAAGCAGATCGGATTGCTGCAACAGGCCAGCCTTGTTTCGAGTATGAAAGATACCAGAGAATGTGCAGAAGTCGAAATTCTCAGCTTTGTACTTGCGTGCCTGGTCTTTGCCCGTAATGGAGCGCAACATTTCTGTTTGCTTCTTTGCATACGGGCCAACGATGTAGCGGTAGATGTCAGGAATACCGATGCAGCGCAGTGGCTCCGTGTTGCGGATGGGTTTTCGGAAAAAGGAAAAAGATAGCAGTTCTCCCTCTTTGACTCCGAAAAACTCCTCATAGATAGAAAGGTGGTCACACATGGTTGCGTGTCACCTCCTTTCTGCCTTGGGGATTATTGACTACATACGTACGCGCTTCATCGTAAATGTCATTGACTGACTTGCGAGAGGTCTGCATGAGCCATGCATCAATCTCCGATTTGCGGAAAAGAATGCTCTTGCCATTTTTGTGGAAGGGAATGGTACGGTTGCTCGTCCAACCATAAACGGTCTGTTCGGCAGGATGGTTAGGGAGGTAGTTGCATAGGTCTTGCAGCGAGAACCATGCATCTGCCTCTACATTGTTGTTTGACTGCAGATCGTCGAACTTTTGTTCAAGCGTCTCCAACTTCTCAAGGATGTTCGCCATCATCTGTGGCATTGCATCGAATGTGGGTACTTCTGTACGCATAAATGTGTGTTTAAGTTGGCTGCAGCTTATGCTACAGTCACTCTCTTTTGCAAGAAAGCGACCGCAAAAGTATCGGAAAAAGGAATGGTGATTTGGGCATGATTATGGGCATAAAAGGAACATGTCTTTTATAGCATTATTTTATTTATATAATGCTGATAATCAGATAAGAAAAAAACAACGGTGGTGAAAAATAATTTCGTTATGGCATCGTTATGATTGGTATCATACCCTTGTCATAATGGAAATCAGAAGCAAAAGGCCAAATACGAAGAAAGCCACTCACACTTGAATGTGAATGGCTATGGATGTGAACAACGTAAAAGTTACTGTATGTTTAGACCTATGGTAGTGGAATACGAACTATTCTTTCTTGGAGTCGATGGGAGTTCCTATCATGTCGTCAGAGAGGTTGATCTGGATGGCATCAGCGGCAGCATTCTTCTTTGCGTCAACTATCTTGGCATAGATTTGAGTTGTTGTTACCTTTTTATGGCCAAGCATTTTGCTGACTGTATAGATGTCTGTGCCATTGGTAAGTTGCAATGTGGCATAGGTATGGCGGAAACAGTGGAAGGTGATGTGCTTGGTGATACCAGATGCTTCTATCCATCGTTTCACAGGTCGATTAATCCATGATGGGTCTTGTAGCCCTTCAAAGACAAGTCGGTCTGCATCGCCTCGTTCGCCACACAAGGAATATGCCTGATCAGAAATTGGCATATACTCTACACCCTTGGTTTTCTGTTGGGTAAAATGGAGTTGGTAATGTTCCTTGTCTTTCACAATATCGCGCCACTTTAGCTGTTTGATGTCACTATGACGTAATCCTGTCAAGGCAGAAAATAAGGCTGCTCTTTTGAGAATTTCGCTATCGCATGGTGTTGCTGCCAGTTGGTTGAGTTCCTCCAATGTCAGATACTCGCGCTGGCTTTCCTCGTAGTATATGTTCTTAACTTTGGCTGCAAGGTCGATGGTCAAGTAACCATCGATGAAGGCTTGATGAAGACCTGCCTTGAATATCGAGAAATAGGTCGAGGCGGTATTGGCTGATATGGTTCCTGTCTTACTGCCTCCTTGGGGTGCATTGATAAGGTAATCCTTGTAGTCTTCGATGAGATTCAGGTCTATGCTACCAAATAGAAGCGGCTTCCCATCTGTATATAACTTTAGAAGTGCAAGTTCACGATTCCAATTGACTTGAATGGACTTGGAACTGTTCTTGTGACGTTTGTCCTTTAACTCCTCAAAGTACTTGATAAAGTCGCACTTTGACCTTTCGTTTTGTGCTGCTTGTTCTGCCTCCGAGTCTGTGTACAAAGACTGATTGTCGTATTCGTGCTGGCGAAGGTCACGAACCTTATCAGCAAAGATGCATGCCTCTTGGTCCTTTTGTGAACGGCACAGGATGATTCCATTGGCATCACGCTTGGGGCGATAGTAGGCTTTGCCATCGGCCAATGTCCTACCAGAACTATTCTTATCAAAGATAGGAGTAGTTATAAACCGCCCAAGTGGTTCATGCTTGCGGAGAGGCTTATCCTTGCCTGGCTCAAAGACAGGAAAACTTTCAATAAGCAATGACCACTGTTCTTTGTATTCGGATTTGCGGAGTATTACCTTGAATACCGTGCGCTTCATTGAAGTCTTCATAACTTGATAGATTTATAAAGTTTATCGATTTCTGATTTTGGAGCGTAAACATAGTTACCTATCTGACGGGTAGGGATGGAGAACTTGCGGATATGCGCCCATACGGATGAATCATGAATCCTGAACTTCTTCGAGATTTCACCGATGGTATAGCAATTCTCTGGTTCCATATTATAAGTTTTAGGAATAGGCTTTTGGGCAGCCTTCCTTACCTTCTTTCTTCTTGGATAACGCTGTTCAAGGTCTGCACGGTTCAACCTCAGTTGTTTTGTACCAAGGTTGACAGCAGGAATTTTGCCTTTGCGAATCTCGCGATACAAGGTGTCTCGTTCAACGCAATAAACGGCAACGGCTTCCTGAACCGAAAGATATTCTCGTATGTCAGGAATCTCTTTTGCCAACTCTTCGTACTTGCCTTCTTTTGCCTCTCTGTCTTTCTTCCTCTTGTAAGCAACATCGGAACATTGCTTCGAACAATATACTGCATCAATGGTGCGAATTTGGAACACCGCACCACATATAGGACATTTCCTTCGAATCTCGTATTTTGCCTGTGCCATATATCTATATAATAATGTGTATTTACCTTTTGTTGAACTTCGCCGACCAAAGTGTCGCGTGAATGATTTGGTGCAAAATTACGATAAAAATCCGAAATCAGAGCCAAATATACAAAGTTTAACTGAAACAAAAATCGGTGCAACTCAATGAGTTACACCGATTCGTTTATTGTTGCTTATTGCTGTTTATCAGCCTTACTTCACTTCCTCAAAATCGGCGTCCTGCACATTGTCATTGGACTTGCCGGTGTCCTGCTGCTGGCCTGCGCCTGCGTTGTTACCGCCGGTGAAGCCCTGGCCGGCGTTGGGCTGTGCGCCGCCTGCCTGCTGGTACATCTGTGCGCTGGCCGCCTGCATTACGGTGTTGAGGTTGTTGATGGCGTTGTCAATTGCCGTGATGTCGCCGCTCTTGTGGGCGTCGCGGAGCTGCTGGAGTGCTGATTCGATGTTCGACTTCTGGTCGGCAGGTATCTTGTCGCCGTTGTCTTTCAAGAAGTTCTCGGTGGTGAATATCATCGAATCTGCCTGGTTCATCTTGTCCACGCGCTCGCGCTCTTTCTTGTCGTTCTCTGCGTTCTGCTCGGCCTCCGCCTTCATGCGGTTTATCTCGTCTTGTGTCAATCCGGATGAAGCCTCTATGCGGATGGCCTGCTCCTTGCCCGTAGCCTTGTCCTTCGCGCTGACGTTGAGTATGCCGTTTGCGTCGATGTCGAAGGTCACTTCAATCTGCGGAACGCCGCGGCGGGCCGGTGCTATGCCTTCAAGGTTGAACTGGCCGATGCTCTTGTTCTGTGCGGCCATCGGACGCTCGCCCTGCAATACGTGTATTGTCACGGCTGTCTGGTTGTCAACGGCTGTCGAGAACACCTCGCTCTTCTTGCACGGAATGGTGGTGTTGGCATCGATAAGCTTTGTCATCACGCCACCCATTGTCTCGATACCGAGTGTAAGCGGTGTCACGTCGAGCAGCACGATGTCGCCTACGCCGCTCTCCTTGTTGAGGATTGCGCCCTGGATGGCTGCTCCTACGGCTACCACCTCGTCGGGGTTGACACCCTTTGAAGGCTCTTTGCCAAAGTAGTTCTTAACCAACTCCTGAACGGCAGGAATACGGCTTGAACCGCCCACGAGGATAACCTCGTCGATGTCTGACGTTGTCAGCTTAGCGTCGCGTATCGCGTTCTGGCACGGAACGAGGCAAGCCTGTATCAGAGAGTGTGCCAGCTGCTCGAACTGGGCGCGTGTAAGGGTCTTTACCAAGTGCTTGGGCACGCCGCCTTCAGCCGTGATGTACGGCAGGTTGATTTCAGTCGAGCTTGAGCTTGACAGCTCGATTTTAGCCTTCTCGGCAGCTTCCTTCAGACGCTGCATGGCCATCGGGTCTTTGGAAAGGTCGATGCCTTCGTCTGCCTTGAAGCCGTTTACAAGCCAGTCGATAATTACCTGGTCGAAGTCATCGCCTCCGAGGTGGGTGTCGCCGTTGGTCGAGAGCACCTCGAACACGCCGCCGCCGAACTCAAGTATTGATATATCGAACGTACCGCCGCCGAGGTCGAACACTGCAATCTTCATGTCCTTGTTTGCCTTGTCAACTCCGTAAGCCAGCGCAGCGGCAGTAGGCTCGTTGACGATACGGCGCACGTTGAGTCCTGCTATCTGTCCGGCTTCCTTCGTTGCCTGACGTTGCGAGTCAGAGAAGTATGCCGGAACGGTGATTACAGCGTCGGTGACTTCCTGTCCGAGATAGTCCTCCGCTGTCTTTTTCATCTTCTGCAGCACCATGGCCGAGATTTCCTGCGGAGTATATTTGCGTCCGTCGATGTCTACGCGGGGATAACCGCCTTCGTTGACAACGGTGAACGGCACGCGCTCGGCCTCCTTGCGGCTCTGGTCGTATGTCTCGCCCATGAAGCGCTTGATAGAGTATATGGTGTTCTTCGGGTTGGTTATGGCCTGGCGTTTTGCCGGGTCGCCAATCTTACGCTCACCGTCTTTCACGAAGCCTACAACCGAAGGTGTTGTGCGCTTGCCCTCGCTGTTGGCTATTACAACCGGTTCGTTGCCCTCGAAAACGGCAACGCAGGAGTTTGTAGTTCCTAAGTCAATTCCAATAATCTTTCCCATAATAGTATCTTTTTTTGTTATTTTTTGCAGTTTTAGGATTGTGCGGTCTTGTGGCGTTGCGGTTTTTGCGGCTTTCTTGCCGGTGTTTCGGCCGTCAGCCTCCGTGCGCCTTCCGCCGCACTTGAAGTCACTTCTCATTCAACAAAACGTATGCCAACGGCAGATGTATGCCATCCGGCGTGACATTTTGTCGCAGGATGTGGCAGTGTAAAGGCTTTTTGCTGGCGCATTTTGTCAGCACGTGCGTCATGAGGCGTGCCTGTTTCCGATGCGTTCCGCTGCGGCTTTGCAACCCGTTGACAGTCAGCGGCTTTCCAATATGCCGTCTTTCGGCCTGCAAAACATGCCCTTTTGGCGTGTAAAAGGTGGCCTTTTGGAAGGCAGAAGGCCACCTTTTGCAAAACCGTTTGCCACTTGCCATTCTGCAATGGCCGTGAGCCGTAGTGCCGAATTATGAAATCCTTTCTGGCGTTTTGTTTTGTACTTATCGGGATTTGCACTATCTTTGCGGCAGACAAACATAAGGAAAACACAAATGATAGGCATTGGAGACAAGGTGCCCGATGTGCTCGGGCGCGACGAGAACGGCAATGAAATACGTACGGCAGACTTCAAGGGGCGCAAGCTTGTGCTTTATTTCTACCCCAAAGACCTTACTTCCGGGTGTACGACGGAGGCCTGCAACCTGCGCGACAACTACGAAGAGCTGCGTGCGCAGGGCTTCGAGGTGGTGGGAGTGAGCGTAGACGACGAAGCCAAGCACCGGCGTTTCATTGACAAGCACTCGCTGCCGTTCCATCTGATAGCCGACACGGAGAAGTCGCTCGTCAGCGAGTTCGGCGTATGGGGAGAAAAGAAGATGTACGGACGCACGTACATGGGCACCATGCGCACCACGTTCATCATCGACGGGAACGGCATAGTAGAGCGCATCATCACGCCGAAGGAAATCAAGGTGAAGGAACATGCCGGGCAGATACTTGGCGGCAAGTGACGTTTACGACAATCAAGACCATCAAACACAATACTATGATAAACAAACAATTGTTACATCCCGAGAGCATCGTTGTCGTAGGAGGCTCGAACAACGTGCACAAACCGGGCGGCGCCTTGGTGCGCAATCTTATCAGCGGAGGCTACAAGGGCACGCTGCGAGTTGTCAATCCTAAGGAAGACGAGGTGCAGGGCATCAAGGTGTTCCACGACATCCATGAGCTGCCGCCTACCGACTTGGCCGTACTTGTGATACCAGCCCCGATGTGTCCCGACACCGTCGAAGTGCTGGCTGCCGAGAAAGAGGTCAAGGCTTTCATAATAATCTCCGCCGGTTTCGGCGAGGAGACCAAGGCCGGCGAAGCCTTGGAGCGTCGCATTCTCGACACTTGCGAGAAGTACGGAGCCGCCCTCATAGGACCCAACTGCATCGGTCTGATGAACGCCTGGCACCACAGCGTGTTCACAAAGCCCATCCCCACGCTTCACGAACAGGGCGTCGACTTTATCAGCGGTTCGGGAGCCACTGCGGTGTTCATCCTCGAGTCGGCCGTGATGAAGGGCCTTCCGTTCAACTCCGTGTGGAGTGTCGGCAACAGCAAGCAAATCGGTATCGAGGACGTTCTTCAGTATATGGACGAGAACTTCGACCCCGAACGCGACTCGCACATCAAGCTTCTGTATATTGAAAACATCAACGACCCCGACAAGTTGCTCCTGCATGCAGGCTCGCTCATACGCAAGGGCTGCCGCATAGCCGCAATCAAGGCTGGCAGCAGCGAGAGCGGAAGCCGTGCAGCGTCGTCACATACGGGGGCGATGGCCAGCAGCGACTCCGCCGTAGAGGCGTTGTTCAGGAAAGCCGGCATAGTGCGCTGCTTCTCGCGCGAGGAGCTTACCACCGTTGGCTGTATCTTCACGCTGCCCCGTCTGAAAGGCCGCAACTTCGCGATAGTGACCCATGCCGGTGGACCCGGCGTGATGCTGACTGACGCTTTATCGAAAGGCGGACTGAATGTGCCCAAAATCGAAGGGCCTGAAGCCGACGAACTGAAGTCGCTCTTGTTCCCCGGCTCGTCCGTGTCAAACCCCATTGACATCCTCGCAACCGGCACGCCGGAGCATCTCGGGCTTGCCATCGACTTCTGCGAGCACCGTTTCAAGGACATCGACGCCATCTTCGTAATCTTCGGTACGCCCGGACTTGTACAGCTCTATGAGGCATACGACGTGCTGCACAAGAAGATACTTGAATGCAAGAAACCCATATTCCCCATACTGCCGTGCCTCAACACCGCAGGCCCTGAAGTGGCCGAGTTCATCAAGAAGGGGCATGTCAACTTCAGTGACGAGGTTACTCTCGCCACGGCTCTTACCCAGGTGATGAAGACTCCGCAGCCTGCTGACAGCGGAATCGAGCTTGCCGGTGTAGATGTTCCGCGCATCCGCGAAGTCATATCGCACATTGACGGCGACGGTTATCTGCCGCCTGACGGTGTGCGCGAACTTCTTTCGTGCGCCGGAATACCCGTAGTGCCGGAGAAGGCGTGCGCCGACAAGGACGAGCTTGTGGCCTTTGCCGACAAGATTGGTTACCCCGTGGTGGCCAAGGTTGTAGGACCTGTACACAAGAGCGACGTTGGCGGAGTGGCTCTCAACGTGCGCACGGCCGAGCATCTCGGGCTTGAGTTCGAGCGCATGATGCGCATCGAGGGCGCGACGGGCGTGCTCGTGCAGAAGATGTTGCACGGTCGTGAGCTGTTTATCGGTGCCAAATACGAGCCGAGGTTCGGCCACATAGTGCTCTGCGGACTTGGAGGCATCTTCGTTGAGGTGCTCAAGGACGTGTCGAGTGGCCTCGCCCCGTTGTCGTTTGACGAGGCTTTGTCTATGATTAGGTCGTTACGCACGTATAAGATAATAAAAGGTGTGCGCGGCCAACAGGGCGTGAACGAGCGCAAGTACGCCGAAATCATCGTGCGGCTGTCCACCCTTCTGCGCTTCGCTACAGAGATAAAGGAGATGGACATCAATCCTTTGCTGGCCGACGGTGACGACATCGTGGCCGTGGACGCACGCATACGGATTGAAAAGAACAAAGAACATGGAAATTAAGGGTTAAGAATTAAGAGTTAAGAAAATATGCGTTTGCAGTTTGTACTAATGGCAAATACATATTTTCTTAACTCTTAATTAGCTTTATGCTGACCTTCGGCTCTTAATTCTTAATTAAAAATATAAGGTGAAAAGATGAAGATTCTTGTTGTAGAAGACAACGCCGACCTGCGTGAAATAATCGAGCGCTCGCTTCAAAAGGAGCGTCATGTTGTGGAGACGGCGGCCGATTATTCAACGGCGCGTACCAAGGCGTTCCTTTACGAGTATGATTGCATACTGCTTGACATTATGCTTCCCGACGGCGACGGGCTTACGTTGCTGCGCGAACTGTCGGCGCGCGGCCGCCGCGGCAACGTCATCATCATATCGGCAAAGGACTCGATTGACGACAAGGTGGCAGGACTTGAGCTTGGGGCCGACGACTATCTGGCCAAGCCTTTCCATCTGGCGGAGCTTAACGCACGCATACGCAGCGTGGCGAGGCGCAACTCCCGCGACGGCGGCAACGGCATAAAGGTGGGCAATGTCACCGTGCATCAGGATAAGTTCACCGTCGATGTTGACGGCAAAGAGCTTGAACTGGGGCGCAAGGAGTATGACATACTGCTGTATTTCGTCAACCGTAAGGGCCGTCTTGTTGACAAGATGACGCTGGCCGAGGCCGTTTGGGGCGACGATGCCGACCAGGCTGACAACTTCGACTTTGTCTATGCCCAGATGAAAAACCTGCGCAAGCGGCTCAAGGCGGCAGGAGCCACCATCGAAATAAAGACCGTTTACGGTTTCGGCTACAAGCTTATTGAAGTAGACGAGGTGTAAGTCAACGAGTGACGAGATACGAGTTGACGAGCCGATTACCGTCAGCCAAAACCTTGTACCTCGTCTCTTGTCCCTCGTTCCTTGTCAACTCGTCCCTTGTCTCTCGTCAACTCATCCCAGTTCCTCGTCAACTTGTCCCTTGTTCCTCGTCTACTAAACACCAAAAGACATGAAGCTGCAAAACGTCATAACATATCGCCTGTCAATATTGAAGGCCGTCATATTGGCGGTTTGGGCTTTCTGTTTCTATTTCGCGACAATAAACGAGATTAACGACAAGACCGACGACGGGTTGGCCGAGTATGCCGAGACCGTCATGACCGACTATCTTGCGGGACTGCCCGTGCCCGACGAGGGAGCGGTAGGAGGCAGGCGGTACATCTTGCAGGCCGTTTCGGGCGACTATGCCGCCAACGTAAGCCGCATAAGGTTCAAGGACGCAGAGATGCCGTTCGACGAAAGCGGACGCTATGAGCCGGCCCGCACCGTGTCGTATGTGTTCCGCACTGACGACGGACAGTGGCGCGAGCTTGTGGCTTTCACCACCACCATCGACAAGGACGACCTCAAGCGCGCCATCCTCTATTGGCTTGTCGCGCTCTATGTGGTGCTGCTTCTCGGCTTGGTCGGCGTCAACCTGTTTACCGTGCGCCACTGCATGAAGCCGCTGAAGGCGCTCCTCGACTGGTTCGACGCTTACCAGATTGGCCGCGGCGGCAAGCCTGCGGCGCTCGAAACCAACGTCACCGAGTTCCGCAAGTTGGACGAAGCTGTGCGCCGGAGCGTAGAGCGCAACGAGCGGCAGTACGAGCAGCAGAAGCTGTTTATAGCCAACGCGTCGCACGAAATGCAGACACCGCTCGCCGTGTGCACCAACCGCCTCGAGATGCTTGCCGACAGCGACAACCTTACCGAGAGCCAGATGGCCGACATAATAAAGACCATGCGCACGCTGAAAAGCCTTGCCGCAACCAACCGCTCGCTGCTGCTGCTCTGCAAGATTGACAACGGCCAGTTCGCGTCAAGGGAGGATGTTGACATGCGCCGGGCAACGCTTAAAGTGCTGGCCGACCTCGAAGAGGTGTACTCTTACCGCCGCATAACGGTGGAGACACGCCTAACCGACGGCGTATCAGTGAGCATGGACGGGCAACTTGCAGGCATCCTTGTGTCAAACCTGCTTAAAAACGCCTTCGTGCACAACGTTGAGGGCGGCCGCATCGTCGTCACCTCGCAGCCCGGAAGCTATACAGTAGCCAACACAGGCGTCAGCGAACCGCTTGACGACAGCAAGATATTCGAGCGCTTTTACCACTCCGCAGGCAAGAAGTCGTCAACCGGTCTCGGCCTCGCCCTTGTCAAAGCAATCTGCAACATGTACGGCTTCACCGTCACATATTCGTTCGCCGACGGCCTGCACACGTTTCGCATAGACACCGTCAAGGCATGACTTCCGCCGCCACTCACCGCCCCTTTGTAACTCCCTGATAATCAACGTCTCCGCAAAAGGCCATGTTTTAGCTTGCAAAACACGGCCTTTTACCGTGTAAAAGGTGGCCTTTTACCTCCTAATTTGTCGTCTTTTGGTTCATCCGCAGTTTTGTTGGATGAGAAAAGGATTATAAAATCGTACAAAATTAATGTCAAATGAGGCACTCGGTAATCGTCATTCCGCGCTCCGACGCGGAATCCAGTGTATGCAGCCAACGTCATTTCACGGCCGTCCGCGCGGATTTGCAATCCGCGCAAGGAAAAACCGGGATTTGTAATCCCATGCAATGCAGGCTTAAATATGGGCGGCGGATTGCAAATCCGCCATTCTTGCAGCTATAGGTGCGGATTGCAAATCCGCACGGACAAAGTAAGCAACGTAATTTGCATACAATAGATGCCGCATCGCCGTGCTGCATGACGACTACCGAGAGCCTCGATTGGGTTGTGCATTATAAGTGAAACCCAAAAGTTTACACGACATATTATTTTGCCGTCCGCGCGGATTTGTAATCCGCGCAAGGGACAACCGGGATTTGTAATCCCATGCAATGCAGGCTTAAATATAGGTAGCGGATTGCAAATCCGCCATTCCTGCAGCTATAGGTGCGGATTGCAAATCCGCACGGACAAAGTAAGCAACGTAATTTGCATACAATAGATGCCGCATCGCCGTGCGGCATGACGATTACCGGAAACCTCTCGGAATTGATAATAGAACTTCATATCCATCGTTTTTATTTTGCGTTGCGCCCGGTTTGCATTGTCTTTGTATAAGACAAGCTTGCACCTCGGCAATGTAAAATAAAATGCCGTTTCATGTCTTTTTATTTTGCATTGCGCTCGGTTTGCATTATCTTTGTAACCAAATATTAAATCTAATAAAAATGAACAAAACAAAGACTTTCATCGTGTCGGGTTTCTTGCTGGCGGCCATGTCGCTGCCTGCCGCGGCACAGACAAAGGACGGAGGCATATCGGCTGATATGCTTGAGAGCATCAAGAAGGAACAGGCGGTCACTGCGGTGAACCCCGCTTTGAGCAATGCCTTGGCTGGAAACAGCATCGACGTGCTGGCCAAGAACTATGCCAACAACGGCAAGGTGGGCACTTACTTCAGCGTGGAGACCCCCTCGCAGAGCATCACCGACCAGAAGCAGAGCGGCCGCTGCTGGATGTTCAGCGGCTTCAACGTGCTCCGCTCGAACTTCGCGCAGCGCACTGACTCGCTTACAGTAGACCTCTCTCACGCCTACCTGTTCTTCTACGACCAGCTGGAGAAGGCCAACCTGTTCCTCCAAGGCGTCGTTGATTGTGCCGACAAGTCGATTGAAGACGAGCGTGTGCGCTTCTTCTTCAAGAACCCCATCAACGACGGGGGTACTTATTGCGGAGTAGCCGACTTGGTGTCGAAGTACGGACTTGTGCCCTCCGAGGTGATGCCCGAAACCTATTCGGCAGAGAACACTGCGCGCATGGCGCAGCTGCTGAAGTCGAAACTGCGCGAATACGGTCTGAAACTGCGCGGCATGGTGGCGCAGGGCAAGTCGCAGGCCGACATCAAAGCGGAGAAGACCCACATGCTCGCAACCATCTACCGCATGCTTGCGCTCGTCATAGGAGAGCCGCCTGCGGAGTTCACTTACGCCTTCAAGAACAAGGACGGGCGCACCGTTACCGAGGCGAAGACCTACAACCCTGTTACTTTTGCCGCCGAGATAATGGGCGACAAGCCCGTGATGGGTTCGTTCATAATGGTGATGAACGACCCGCGCCGCGAGTATTACAAGACATACGAGGTTGAGCTTGACCGCCACACGTATGACGGTACCAACTGGAAATACCTCAACCTGCCGATGGAAGACATCGCGCAGCTGGCCATAGCGTCGCTGAAGGACGGACGCAAGATGTACAGCTCGTATGACGTCGGCAAGTTCCTCGACAACAAGCGCGGCTATTGCGACCTTAAGAACTACAATTACGGCACGCTGTTCGGCACGGATTTCCCCATGAACAAGGCCGAGCGCATCATGACATACGACAGCGGCTCGACCCACGCCATGACCCTTACGGCGGTCAATCTTGATAAAGACGGCAAGCCGTTGATGTGGAAAGTGGAGAACAGCTGGGGCGCGGACTACGGCCAAAAGGGCTGCCTCGTGATGACAAACGAGTGGTTTAACGAGTACATGTTCCGCCTCGTGGTTGACAAGAAGTACGTTCCGGCCAAGATGTTGAAGCAATACGAGCAGAAGCCTGTAATGGTAATGCCCGAAGACCCGCTGTTCTTGCCGGACAATTGAACCACGAGCCATTCAGAGGAAAGCCCCTCTCCAACCCTCCCGAGGGGAGGGAGCTTGATGGGCTTTTCCGATGTTTTCGTAATATTTATAAATGAAAGCGTGGGCGAAAGTTTCTTAACTTTCGCCCACGCTTTCTTAGTTTGCACATTTGCAAAACGCTATGTCTTATATAAATCTTTCCCTGATGCTCCCCTCAAAAGCATTCCAAGCTCCCTCCCTTCGGGAAGGGTGGGGCGGGTCTTCCCTTTATTTAGGCTGGGGCTTACACCAGATGGCTTACCCACTCGTCCCTGTCGCCGGGCAGGAGGTCAACCACCGGTATTTCAATCATGGTGTAGCAGCCGGGCTGCTGGCGCATTGACGCGCGCGCTACGTTGACGAGCACCTGGGCGGTGAGTGCCGGGTTGTTGATGCTCATGTTGAATTCGAAGCGCTGGTTCTGCGTCTTTCCGCTCACGCCTTTGCGCACAAGGTTCACTCCGTGCCCCATGTCCTTAACCGCATCTACGCTCGGCACGGCCATGACATAAGTCTCGTCGCTGGCGAAGTAGGGGTCTTCCTTAACGGCCTTTGTCACCTCTTCGAGGCTTGCGCCCTCTTCCAGCTCTACGTAAACCATGCGGCGGTGTATGCCTTCGCCCTTGGGCACGGTGAGCGAGAGCGCGTCCTTCACGCCTTTCTTAGAGCGCACGCATACAGAGTGCCCCATGCTCATGCCCGGGCCGAAGTTCGTATAGCTCAAGCCTTTGGGCGCGAGGCTCTCCATGAGGGTGCGCACTACGCTGTCAGACCCCGGGTCCCAGCCGGCGGCGATTACCGCCACGCGTCCGTGCTCCTTGCAAACCTGCATGAGGTTCTTGCGGTATTGTGCTATGTTTCCGTGTATGTCGAAGCTGTCAACGGTGTTGATGCCCAGCGGAAGGATTTTCGTTGCATACTCTTCGCAGCTGCGTGTCGGTGTGGCGAGTATGGCCACGTCAACGTCTTTCAGCTCAGTGATGTCCTTTACCACGTCATACTGCGCCAGCTCTGCCGGTTTGTTGTCGGCTCCGCTGCGCCTTACTATGCCTGCAATCTCGAAGTCAGGAGCTGCTTCGAGCGCCTCAACGGTGAATTTTCCGATGTTGCCGTAACCTACTACGGCCGCTCTGATTTTCTTCATATCTGCGTAAATGTTAAGTGTATTGTTTGTTTCAAGGGTGCAAAGTTAATAAGTTCGCATGTAAGTCGGTTGCTCCGGCAATGTAAGAAATGTAAAAAATGTGCACAATTTACAATCTGTTTGTTTTTCGACGGATTATGTAACAAATCGCAACTCGTATTCCGCTGCTCTCTAAAAGACGGCATATTGGCTTGTGAAAGGCCGTCTTTTGCGTTGTGAAAGACGGCCTTTCGCTGCCCGTTTCGCCGTCTTTTAAAATGTAACTTGCCGGCTTGCTTTGTACGCTTTTATCCGATTTGTTTCATAAAGGTTCAATTAACGTTTTTTAGCTTATTGGGGGGGGTAAATTTAAAACATTTATATACGTTTTGCAACGTGATACCGTTCCATGGCGGTGTTGTTGCATCAAGGCCGTGCGTGTGTGCCCTTTGGGTGCGTTGTTGGGCCGTCTGTCATTGCAGGTTTGAAACCAACATAATTAATATACAACCACGGATGAATTTTTTTCCAATCTCTTATTCACCTCCCTCTGTCCTTGCTTCATTGCCGGGCCGGTGGGAAGTGATTGTGCATACAAGTGTAAACATATTTTATACAAACTGCTTGTTTTTATAATAAATTTATTAATGTGTAACGTGTTTTTAAATTATTTTATATATCTTTGTGGCTCGAAATAAGAATCGAAGAGAAACTGCATAGCCTATTTTAGGCTAATTTAGGTATTTACAACAATTAAAATAGACTGATGAAAGTTTTTGGTTTTGTGGCAAAATTCCTGCCCTGCGTCGCAGCGGCGGGTGCGCTTGCGTTGACCGGTTGTCAGGATGACAATTACGATTTCAACGAAGTAGACATGACGGTAGGCATCGGCGGCGACGGACTGACGTTGCCGGTAAGCTCTACCAATGTAATCAAACTGGAAGACGTGCTTGAGCTTGACGGCTCTGAATGCGTCGTAGTTAGGGACAATGGCGACTACGTTTTCACGCAGGACGGCGGCGAGGCCACTCCCGCGCATCCGCGCATAACCTCCATAAATGTGGTGCAAAGCGCGGAACCCGTAGAGGGATTGGTTGAAATCAGCGCAGTTCCTTCGACTGGAGGCACGGGCTTCGACATCACCGCAGGCGGCAAGGCACAGTCGTTCTCATATTCCGGCGGCCTGCCTGACGAGGTGGCTTCGCTTTCACACGTGGACGTTATGAGCACCCTCACGTTCACTGTAAATTTCCCGGCGTCTCTGAGTTCGGCTGTAACTACGGTAAGGCGTATGTCCATAACGCTGCCTTCGTATATGGAAGTGGAAGGCGAGCAGCCCGTAAGCGCCGGCAACACGTTTGTTTGCGAGAACGTGCCCACCGGCCGTCCGTTCAGCCTGGATGTCACGCTGAACGGCCTTGACTTCTCCGCCGACAAGCAGGTTAACGGCCGTGTGGCTATCGAAAACGGTCAGGTTGTTATGGAAGGTGACATCCTTGTGGACGTTGAGGCCACCGCATCGACCAACACCGGCATCGACGGCAGCCGCCTTACAAGTTCCATGACGATGGACGACATAACCATAACGAGCGCTACCGGAAGGTTCACTCCGGAAATAAACATTGACGACCTCGGCAATGTTGAAGTGACGGGCGTGCCCGACTTCCTTTCCGACGGCCGTGTGCGCGTTGACCTTTACAATCCGCAGGTGATAATAACCGTAAGCAACGACATGGCCGTAGGCGGACTGGTTGACGGCATAATACGCTCTTACAAAGGTTCGGACATGCTTGCCGAAGTGGCTGTACCCCAGTTCCAGGTCAATCCTTCGGGCACTACAAGGGTGTGCATCTGCCGCAGGGACGAGGGCATAGACCATTCTCTGTATGATGTCGTGAAGACGGTTGACAACCTGTCTGACGTTATCGAAACCATACCCGAGCACATAACGTTCGAGGCTTCGGCGCAGGCAGACCCGTCGGATGACGGCTATTTCGAGTTCGACCACGACTATACCGTGCAGCCGTCGTACACAATCGACGCGCCAATCATGTTCGACAAGGATGCAAGAATTGTCTACAAAGACACCCTTGACGGTTGGCATGACGACATTGAAGACTTTGAACTGGCCGACGGTGCGTATATAAACTTGGCCGCAACGGTGGAGAACCGCGTGCCGGCTTACCTCACTGTTGACGCCAAGGCCGTAGACATTGACGGCAACGAGATGGGCGACGACGAGATATCGGTTGTCGTGAATACTACCGTTGCGGCGTCGGAGGACGGTGAAACTCCTGCCGAGACCGCCCTGTCGATTGACCTGAAACAGGTGGGCGAGGGTGCGTTGAAGCGGCTTGACGGCATCGTGTTCAACATAGAGGCTGCCGCATCAGACGGCAACAAGGCCGTTGTGGGCAAGACGCTCAACGCAACCAAGCACTCGCTTGTTGCCAAAGACATCAAGGTAAGGCTTGTAGGAAAGATTATAGGCGACTTCAACTAATCTCAAAATAACGGCAATACAACAATGAAACATATATATATAAGGTGTGCGGCCGCTTTCATCATGACAGCCGCTGCCGGCGGAGCGATGGGCCAGGGACTTAACTCTGCCTACTTTACTGACGACTACAAGTTCCGCCATGACATGAACCCGGCCTTCGGCAACGAGCAGAACTACGTGTCGATACCGGCGCTCGGAAACATAAGTGTCAACCTGCATGGCAACTTCGGGTACAAGGACGTGGTGATGGACAACCCGATGTACCCCCACGAAAGCGGCAAAAGGCTTACTACGTTCATGAACCCTTACATCTCGAACAGTGCGGCCTTGGACGGCTTCAGCAAGGGAAACAACCGCATAACGGGCGACGTAGGGCTGACAATACTGTCTGCCGGCTTCAAGGCTTTCGGCGGATATAACACCATAGAGCTTAACTCTAAGACAACGTTCGGCGTGTCGCTGCCATACGAGCTGTTTGAGTTTGCGAAGAATACGGGCAACAAAACCTACAACATTGGCGACGTTAACGCCCACGCCATGTCGTATGCCGAGCTGGCATTGGGCCACTCGCGCCAAATCAATGACAGGCTGAGGGTAGGCGCAAAGCTGAAGTTCCTCTTCGGACTTGGCCGTGCCGATCTGAAGATGCGTGACCTGAAGGCCGACCTTGCGGCCGACGACAAGTGGACGGTAAGCGGCAAGGCTACGGCCGACGTGTCGCTGAAGGGCTTTTCGTATGTGACGGAAACCGACGAGTACAACGACCCTGACAAGGGTGAATATGAGAAGGTTGGCGACGTGGATGTTGACGGCTTCGGCCTCGGAGGCTTCGGTATGGCTGTTGACCTTGGCGCCGTTTATCAGATAAACGATGACTGGAGGGTGAGCGCGTCGGTGCTCGACCTCGGCTTTATCAGCTGGAGCGAGAACGCGCAGGCCGTAAACCGGGCCGACAGGTTCGAGTTCGGCGGCTTCCATGACATTTCCGTCAACGACGGCGAGGGCGTGTCGATGGACGACCAGGCCGACGATTACGGCGACCAGATTGCCGACTTCGTCAACCTGAAAGACAACGGCAACAAGGGCGGACGCACCACTGGCATAGGCGCGACGCTTAACTTCGGGGCTGAATACAACCTGCCGGTGTACCGCAAGATAACGTTCGGCCTGCTTAGCAGTACGCGCATAAAAGGCGCGTTCACATGGACGGAAGGCCGCCTGAGCGCGAACTGGAAGCCACTGAAATGGCTCGACGGAGGCGTAAACCTGGCCGTAAACAGCTTCACTACGAGCATGGGATGGGTGCTCAACATCCATCCGAAGGGTTACAACCTCTTCATTGGCATGGACCATCTGCTCGGCAAGACGAGCAAGGAGTTCATACCGTTAAGCTCGAACGCGAGCGTGAACATCGGCATGAGCGTTACGTGGTAAGGAGGCAATACCCATAACCTGACACCACTAACACCCACCTCTGCCGGAAGGAATACCCACCCCAACCCTCCCGAAGGGAGGAGCTTGAAATGCTTTTGAGGGTTTGTGCTGGGTGGGGTAGGGCGCAGTTGGAACGGATTATGCAAGTAGTTTGTAAATAGCTGATAATCAATGTGCTTTTAAAATGCCGTGTTTTGCAATGCAAAACACGGCATTTTGCGTTGTAAAAGATGGCCTTTTGCAGGCTAAAAGGCCATCGATTGAAAAACCGTTGACTGTCGGCGGGCGGACAATAGGTCGCCGGAGGCGGCCTATATGGCGAATAAGCCTGCTTGGAGTGATAGGCCGGATAGGGCAGATAGGAGTATAGGGCTGCTTGGAGTGATAGGCCGGATGGGGCTGATAGGAGTATAGGGTTGCTGGGAGTGATAGGCCGGATAAGGCTTATAGGGCATATAAGCCCTATTGCTTATTATTTAAATAAAGGTAATCAAGCTCCCTCCCTTCGGGAGGGTTGGGGTGGGTCTCGTCTTTAAAAGCACCCCCCTTGCGCAATAAAAACGGGCGATGTGCGTTTTTAATCATGGACAATTAATTTTTGTTTTGAAATGATAGAATACGTAAAAGGCGAGCTGGCCGAGCTTACTCCGGCATACGCGGTGGTTGAAGCCGCCGGCGTAGGTTACGGGCTTAACATCACGCTCAACACATATACGGCCATACAGGGCAGGAAAGACGTGCGCCTGTATGCCTTCGAGGCTATCCGTGAAGACGCTTACACGCTGTACGGTTTCGCCTCGAAGCAGGAAAGGGAAATGTTCCTTTTGCTTATAACGGTGTCGGGAGTGGGCGCAAACACGGCGCGCATGATACTGTCGGAGATGACGCCCGCCGAGCTGTGCGGCGTCATTTCGTCGGGCAACGAGAAGATATTGAAGACCGTCAAGGGCATAGGTCTGCGCACGGCGCAGCGCATAATAGTTGACCTGCGCGACAAGATTGCCGCCCTCGGCATTGCCGGAGAGCAGCCCGTACAGGCCGGAGAGCCGCAGGTGCAGGTGGACAAGGAAGTGAAAGACGAGGCCGTAGGCGCGCTCACCATGCTCGGTTTCGCCCCCGCGCCGTCGGCAAAGGTCGTCGTAGCCATACTGAAAGAGCAGCCCGGGCTGCCCGTGGAGCAGGTGGTGAAGCTCGCATTGAAGCAGATTAAATAAGTATGATAATGAATAATGAGAAATAAATAATGAAAAATGGTGTGCGGTTATGCCATGGATTAATATATCATAACAAGGCGCAAGCCTGATTTTTCATTATTCATTATATATTATTCATTTAGTTCGGTTTTGCTGATGAGGAAAATCTTATACGGACTTTTGTTAGTGTTGTTTGCCGTTAGCGTGGCAAGCTACGCCTTCACTGTGCCCTATCAGCAGGACGACAGGACGCGCCGCGCGCGCCAGGGACAGGCCACGCGGCAGCCCGGCGCAGGGCAGGACACCGCCCGGCAGGCCGCGGTGGCTACCCCGACGATTGTCGTGGAGGAGGACACCATACCCGACTCGCTGCTGCATCCGCGCTGGAAGATACAGCGCACGGTGCCGATAACCGAGGAAGACCTTGAGACTTACTCCGCCGACCTTACCTTCCCCGACAACATAAAGCAGGAAGTTGAGTATGACGACTCGTTAGACCGCTACTTCATAGGCTCGAAGATGGGCGACGGATACCTGTCAACGCCTATCGTGATGACCCCCGCCGAATACCGCAAATGGAGCGAGAAGCGCGAGTTTGACCGCTTCTTCCGCGAAAAGAACGACACTCTGATTAAGGAAGGGGGCAAGGACAAGTTCTCGTTTACCGACATGCACTTCGACCTCGGGCCTGCGGAAAAAATCTTCGGGCCGGGCGGTGTGCGCATAAAGACACAGGGAACGGCCGAGCTGCAGTTCGGTGCCACGCTGAAGAACATCGACAACCCGTCGCTGCCGATACGCAACCGCAAGACAACGACGCTCGACTTTGACGAGAAAATAAACCTTAGCGTCAACGGAAAGGTGGGCGACAAGGTGAACATGAACCTCAACTACAACACTGACGCGACGTTCGACTTCGACTCGCAGAACCTCAAGCTGAAGTATGAGGGCAAGGAAGACGAGATAATAAAACTCGTTGAGGGCGGCAATGTGTCGTTCCCCAGCAACTCGTCGCTGGTTAACGGGGCCTCGTCATTGTTCGGTATCCGCACCGACTTGCAGTTTGGCAAGCTGTCGTTGCAGACCGTCGTGTCGCAGAAAAAGTCTTCGTCGAAGAGCGTTTCGTCGAAAGGCGGCACGCAGCTCACGTCTTTCGAGTTCGACGTTACCGATTACGAGGAGAACCGCCACTTCTTCCTGTCCCGGTATTTCCGCGACAGATACAACAACGCAATGTCAAAGTTGCCCAACGTTACGACGGGAATAACCATCAACCGCGTGGAAATATGGGTGACGAACAAGACCGGGACAACATCCAACTCGCGTGACATCGTAGCCCTGACCGACCTCGGCGAGAATACGTCGGTAAGCAATCCGATGTGGACTGTGACAGGGCAGCCCGTCCCGTCGAACAACGCCAACACCGAATACAGCACGATGGTGAACACGTATTCGGCCGCGCGCGACATCAACCAGACAAGTTCCGTGCTTGACGCCGTGCCCGGTTTCACCGGCGGTTTTGACTATGAGAAACTTGAAAGCGCGCGCTTGCTCAACAGTTCGGAGTACACACTCAACACGGCTTTGGGCTATGTGTCGCTCAAGACGTCGCTGCAGACCGACCAGGTAATCGCCGTTGCATACGAATATACTTACGGCGGAGTGACTTACCAGGTAGGAGAGTTCGCCTCGGATATTGACGACGTGAACCAGGCTCTGTTCGTAAAGTCGCTCAAAAACACGAGCAACAATCCGCAGCAGGGCAACTGGGACCTGATGATGAAGAACGTCTACTACCTTGCCTCGTCAGTGGAGAAGGAGAAGTTCCGCCTCGACGTGAAGTACCAGAGCGACACTACGGGCGTGTACCTTTCATATATACCCGAGCAGCAGGTGAAGAGCCAGACAATTATAAAACTGCTCGGAGCCGACCGTCTGGACAATAACAACAAGGCGAACAGCAACGGCTACTTCGACTACGTTGACGGCTACACGGTAAGTAACGGCCGCGTGTTCTTCCCGAGGGTTGAACCCTTCGGCGCAGACATGTACGATGCGCTTGTAAGCCATGGCGTGGCGGCGGACGTGGCGCAGCGTTACAGCTATACGGAGCTGTATGACTCGACCAAGACAACGGCCAAGCAGATAGCCGAAAAGAACAAATACATGATGAGCGGACAGTTCCGCGGCACGCTGGCCAACGTCATATCGCTCGGCGCTTACAACATTCCGCAAGGCTCAGTGGTTGTTACGGCGGGCGGAGTGACGCTCACCGAAGGCTCTGACTATACCGTTGACTACTCTTCCGGCGAGGTTACAATCCTCAACCAGAGCATCATCGACGCCGGAACTACGGTCAACGCCTCGTTCGAGAGCAACACCGACTATGCCCAGGAACGAAAGACATTCCTCGGGCTGAACTGGCAGTACGACTTTTCAAAGAACTTCCAGCTTAGCGGAACGCTCCAGCACTTGTCCGAACAGGCGTTGACGACGAAGGTGTCGATGGGCTCGGAGCCGCTGAACAACACCCTGTGGGGACTCAACATAAACTGGAAACACGAGAGCCAGTGGCTCACCAACATGCTCGACAAGCTGCCTTTCCTGCATTGTACGCAGCCTTCGCAAATCTCGTTCACGGGCGAGTTCGCCCAGCTGATTGCCGGTCAGGCCAGCGGAGTGCAGGACAATGCGTCGTACATCGACGACTTCGAGAACACGAAAAACGCCATCGACGTGTCCACTCCGACGTCGTGGATTCTTTCAAGCGTGCCTTCCATGTTCCCCGAACAGAGCGACAAGACTACCCTGCAAAGCGGTTACAACCGCTCGTTGCTGGCCTGGTACACCATAGACCCCCTGTTCACGCGGCGCAGTTCGTCGCTCACCCCGTCGCACATAAAGAGCGACCTCGACCAGCTTAGCAACTATTACGTGCGTGAAGTGAACACTCGCGAGCTGTTCCCGAACCGCGGCAACAATTCATATAACAGCGTAACGTCCACGCTCTCGATACTGAACCTTGCCTATTATCCCAACGAACGCGGCCCTTACAACTTCGACCCGAACCTTAACTATGACGGAACGTTGCCAAATCCGCAGAACAGATGGGGCGGAATGATGCGCAAACTGGACACCAGCGACTTTGAGACGGCCAACATAGAGTATATCGAGTTCTGGCTGCTTGACCCGTTCATATATTCAAACGAGCAGCCCGACGCCAACCAATACGGCGGCGACCTTTATATAAACCTTGGCGAAGTGAGCGAAGACATACTGCGTGACGGCCGTAAGTTCTATGAAAGCGGAATGCCTGTGGACGGCTCGCAGAGTTTCACTACCACCCAGTGGGGTAAGATTCCGACGCAAGCCACCGTGACATACGCCTTCGCCACCACCGACGGTTCGCGCGAGTTGCAGGATGTCGGATACAATGGCTTGACCGATGCGGAGGAGCGTGAGTTCGGTCCTTACCAAGAGTTTCTTACTTCTATACAAGGAAGGGTGTCTCCGGCGCAGCTCGATTCGATAATGAACGACCCAGCAAATGACGATTACCACTACTTCCGAGGCTCTGATTTCGACCGCATCGAGGCTCCCATCCTGTACCGTTACAAGCGCATAAACAATCCGCAGGGCAACTCTCCCGACAGCAACAACCGCACGGAAAGCTACGACACGTCTTATAAAACGACACCCGACGTTGAGGACATCAACCAGGATTACACCCTCAACGAGTACGAGAACTACTACCAGTACCGCATAAGCATGCGCCCGGAAGACTTTGTCGTTGGCCAGAACTTCATCGTTGACAAGCGAGAGACTGCTCCGACGCTGCGCAACGGAGAGCCGGGACATGCCACGTGGTACCAGTTCCGCATACCGCTTGACGACTACGAGGAGCGTGTCGGTTCAATCAGCGACTTCTCTTCGATACGTTTCATGCGCATGTTCCTTACCAACTTCCAGAAGCCTATCGTGCTCCGCTTTGCCACTTTGGACCTTGTCAGGGGCGAATGGCGCACGTATGAGCAGCCGCTTGACAACGCGGCGAATGCAAGCGGAAGCATGTCGGTAAGCGCGGTGAACATCGAAGAGAACAACGACAAGTCCCCTGTGAACTACATTTTGCCGCCGGGCATAACCCGCGAGCAAGACCCTACACAGCCGCAGCTGGCCGAAGAGAACGAGCAGGCTTTGAGCTTTACGGTCAACAACTTCTCAACAAACGAGGCGAAGGCCGTTTACAAGAACACCACACTCGACCTGCGCCAGTACAAGAGGCTTGAAATGTTCGTGCATGCAAACGCTTTCGACCAGAACACAACCAACTTGACAGACAACCAGCTGGCAGTGTTCATCCGCCTGGGAAGCGACTACCGCAGCAATTATTACGAATACGAGATACCCTTGAAGCTGACGGCTCCGGGCGTATACAGCCGTTTTTCGGTGGAGGATGCACGCACGGTGTGGCCCGAAGAGAACATGCTTGACATTCCATTGAGCGTGTTTACCGACTTGAAGAAGGCGCGCAACACGGCCAAATCACAAGGACTTGCCTCATATAACACCGTTTATACGGCCTACGACGAGGACAAGCCGAACAACAAAATCAGCATTGTGGGCAACCCGACGCTCGGCGAAGTGAAGACGATGATGATTGGAGTGCGCAACCTTTCGGGCGACATCAAGTCGGGCGAGGTGTGGGTCAACGAGTTGAGGCTCAAGGAGTATAACAACAAGGGAGGCTGGGCTGCGCAGGGCGCGCTCAACATCCAGCTGTCAGACATCGGCTCGCTGAACGCTACGGGAAAGATTGTGACCGACGGTTTCGGCGGCATAGAGGAAGGCGTGTCGGAGCGTTCGCAGGACGATTACAAGACTTACAGCTTCACGGCGAACGTCGAGCTTGGACGCTTCTTCCCCGAGAAGGCAAAGGTTACGGCACCGCTTTATTATTCGATAACCAAGGAGGAGACGCGGCCCAAGTACAATCCGCTCGACACCGACATGCTTCTTGACGAGTCGCTCGACGCAATCGGCAACAAGCATGAGCGCGACTCGGTCGAGCGCATAGCAGTGACGAAGACCACAAACACCAACTTCTCGCTGTCGAACGTGCGTGTGGGAATACAGACGAAGCGCCATCCCATGCCCTACGACCCTGCCAACTTCTCGTTCAGCTACAGCCACAGCCACAGCTATTCGAGCGGAGAAACAACCGTATATGAGAAGGAAGACAACTGGCGCGGAGCGTTGAACTACAGCTATACGCCCGTGTACAAGCCTTTCGAACCGTTCAAGAAGCTCATCAAGAGCAAGAGTAAGTGGTATGACATATTCAAGCGTTTCGGCCTTAACTGGCTGCCGCAGAATGTTACGTTCGACACGGAGATGACGCGCAACTACTACGAGTTGCAGGAGCGCGACATGGAAAGCACCGAAGGAAACATGCTTCCGCTGACGTTCAGCGAGCAGTTCCTGTGGAACAGGGCGTTCTCGCTGCGCTGGGACTTGACGCAGAACCTGCACCTCGACTTCAGCAGCGCGACCAACGCGGAGATAGAAGAGCCGTACACTCCGGTGAACAAAGACCTTTATCCCGACCAGTACTCGGCGTGGAAAGACTCCGTATGGACGAGCATAAAGGATTTCGGAAGGCCGCTGGACTACAACCAGACGTTCAACGCCTCGTACCGCCTGCCGCTCAACCTCGTGCCGATTTTCGACTGGATTAACGCCGACGGAACTTACAACTCGACTTACAACTGGACTCGCGGCTCGGAGCTTGAGGACGGAACGTCGCTCGGCCATTCGGTGACGATGAACCGCACGTACAACATCAACGGCACGTTCAACCTTGAGAAGCTGTACAACCATGTGCCGTTCCTCAAGAAAACCAACGACCGCTTCAACAAGACGGCGCGCTCGTCGCGCGCCTTGGACCGCCGCCAGCGCAACCAGCGGAATGCCAGGAACGCAAAGAACGCAGGCAAGGACGGCAAGGATAACGACAAGGAAAAGAAGGAACTTCCCAAGAACAAGCGCAGCTTTGAGAAGGAGATTGTGCTCCGTCCCGACACGACGGTCGTCTTGTCGCTCGGCTAGAAGAGTAAGCGCCTGATTGTGAACGCGAAGACCAAGGACGGCAGGGTGTTCCGCCTGAAGTACAAGAAGCTTGACAACAACCGCATACGCATCGTAAACAAGGTTGACACCCCTACCACACTGAAGCTTACCGTTACGCCGAAAGCCCCGCTGGACGAGAACAAGTGGTACAAGGCGGCGCAGTGCGTGGCGCGCGGACTGATGCTTGTGCGCAACGTAAGCTTCTCATACCGCAACCAGTACAGCATGTACCTGCCCGGCTTCATGCCAGAGGTAGGCGACGTGTTCGGCCAGCGCAGCGGCGGAACAATGGCTCCGGGGCTTGACTTCGCGTTCGGTTTCGTAGGCGACGACTACATCGACAAGGCCGCCGACCGCGGCTGGCTGCTCATGGCTGACAGCGTTGCCACGCCGGCGACGACCAGCCTTACCGAGGACTTGCAGCTGCGCATGACGCTCGAACCGGTAAAGAACCTGAAGATTGACCTCAACGCCAGCCGCACCGAAACGAAGTCGAAGAGCATACAATACATGTATCAGGGCAGCCCGACGACGCAGAGCGGCACGCTGACCATGACCACTATAAGCCTCGGCAGCGCGTTCGAGGGCATGGGCGACGCCACAAACGGCTACCACTCGGCCACGTTCGAGAAGTTCTGCAAGTCGCTCGACAAGTTCCAGCAGCGTGTCGAGGCGCGCTATGCCAATGCCACGTATCCTGACGGAACGTTGTTCGCAGGGCAGAAGTTCGACCCGGCCAACGGCACTGTGAGCAAGTACAGCGCCGACGTCATGGTGCCGGCGTTCCTCTCGGCCTACACCTCCATGGGCGGCTCGTCGCTCTCGATATTCCCCACGTTGTCGCGCCTGCTGCCCAACTGGACGCTGCGTTACAGCGGACTGGTGCAGCTGCCGTGGTTCCGCGACGTGTTCAAGAGCTTCAACATCAACCACTCTTACAAGAGCATCTACGCCGTAGGCTCGTACAGCTCGTACTCAACCTTCATGGAATACATGAACGGACTCGGCTTCGTAACCGACGCAACGACGGGCAACCCCACGCCGAGCAGCATGTTCAACGTAAGCACCGTGAGCATCAACGAGTCGTTCTCTCCGCTTTTCGGCGTAGACATGACCTTCAACAACAACCTTACCTGCAAGGTGGAGTACCGCAAGACGCGCGTGCTGAGCCTCAGCATGACGAGCGTGCAGATTAACGAAGCCATAAGCAACGACTGGGTGGTGGGCATGAGCTATAAAATCAACAACTTCAAGCTCTTCGGCGGACGGCGCCGCCGCCGCGCCGCGTCGTCGGGCAGGAACAGGGACAACAACAGCGCGTCGTCAACATCGTCGTCGCGCAGCAGCGGTTTCAATACCGACCTGAACCTTCGCCTCGACCTGTCTTACCGCAAGCAGGCGTCAATCTGCCGCGACATAGCCTCCATGACAAGCTCCGCCAGCAGCGGCAACACGGCCTTCAGGCTGTCGTTCTCGGCCGACTACACGCTCTCGCGGCTGCTTACCATGAGCTTCTATTACGACCGTCAGACAAACACTCCGCTGCTCTCGTCGAACAGTTATCCTACGACGACGCAGGACTTCGGCCTTAGCCTCAAGTTCTCGCTTACCCGTTGACGCGGCGTTTTGCGCCTTCCGCCATTGCGGAGGGCGCAAAAACAGTAATCAAACAGGCCCTTTTCAGTTTCATTGCAGCATGCGCTTTGCGGCGCGGATGATAATCATTAACCTAACCGCCGCGTTTGCTTACGATGTGAAATGCCGTCTTTTGCACGGTAAAAGGTCGTCTTCCGCACTGTAAAAGGCCGTCTTTTGCATTGCAGGAGACGGCCTTTTGCAACACGCCGTATGCCATTCCGCACAGCCGTTAGCCGCGGCCTGTACCGTAGTCGTCATATCCTATTTGGACAGAAAGATGTGAAAAATTGCACATGTAACTAAAAAATATCCGATTTTTTGCCGTATTGTAATTTTAATTTTATTACTTTGTTGACATAAATGCAATATTTATTGTAATATGTGACTGTTTAACTTAAAGACTGTAATTATGGATGTCAACATGACTGTTATCGGAGAACATGCCGGCCTTGTGTGGCGCACGCTGGAAAACCGGCATCTTTCGTGGGACGAACTTCTTAGCGCCACCGGCCTTAAGCCTGTCGAGCTTGCACTGGCTGTTGGCTGGCTGGCGCGCGAGGACAAAATAGCCTTGTCCCAGGACGGCGAAACCATGTTCCTCGAAGTTTACCAAGAGCATTATTATTGACCCCGGGCCGGCCTGCCGGCCATGCCCGCCCCTCTCAGCTCCGGGCGGCATCCCGTCGCAAGGATGCCGCCCGGAACCGTCTGCAAGGCCGTATTCAGCCCTTCCGCCATGCCTCGGCCGCCTCCAGACGGAGCCGCGCCAGGCTTGTAATTGAAAATAAACACTCGTTTTTCCCACATTTATTTTGCAGTTCACTCTACTTGCACTATCTTTGCAACGGAAACAAGATGTGCAACCATTAATGGACGAAATTTTAATAATACTGCTATTGATAGTGTTCAACGGCATATTTGCCATGTCTGAAATAGCGGTAATTCAAGCAAGAAAAACAACTTTATCCAACGACGAGAAGAAGGGCAGCAGGGGGGCCAGGACGGCTCTTCGCCTGGCCAACGACCCCGACCGCTTCCTTTCCACGGTGCAGATAGGTATTACCCTTATAGGCATTCTGACTGGTATTTATTCCGGAGCGTCCCTCTCCGGACGGTTTTCCGACGTGTTCGAAAGCTTTGGCATGCCCGAGCGTTGGGCCTATCCGCTGGCGCAGGGGCTGATAGTCATCATCGTGACCTACCTTACCATAGTGTTCGGCGAGCTTGTGCCAAAGCGCATAGGCATGAGTGTGGCCGAGCGGGTGTCGAAGGTCATAGCCCGGCCGATGTACATATTGTCGGTCATAGCAAGCCCTTTCGTGTGGATTTTGTCCAAGAGCACCGAAGCAATGGTTAACCTCCTCGGCGTGAAGGACGCCGAGACCAAGGTCACCGAAGAGGACATAAAGTCGATAGTCCAGGAAGGCAAGGAGGACGGCGAAGTGCAGGAAGTGGAGCAGGACATCGTCGAGCGCGTGTTCATGCTCGGCGACCTGACCGTTGACTCCATAATGACCCACCGCTCTGACGTGGTGACTCTCGACGTCAGCATGACCAAGGACGAAATCAAGCAGGTGCTCAACGATAACCTGTACGAGGCTTATCCGCTCATCGACCGCGGCATTGACAACATCCTCGGAGTAGTGCTCTTGAAGGATTTGCTCTTCCGCCTCGACGGCGATACGCCCGACCTGAAGGCTCTCATGCACCCGGCTGTCTACTTCTACGAGAACATGAGCGTTTACAAAGCCCTCGAACAGATGAAGGAAAAGCGCCTTACGCAGGCGTTTATCTGCGACGAGTTCGGCAGCTTCCAGGGCATTGTCACGCTGCGCGACATCCTCGAAGGCCTTGTCGGCACTATCGACGAGGTGGCCGAAGACCCTGAAATCGTAAAGCGCGAAGGCTCGGAAAGCTGGCTTGTCGACGGCCAGTGCTCGTTCTACGACTTCCTTTCATACTTCGACAAGGAAGACCTTTACGACAACGAACAGCAAGACTACAACACCCTGGCCGGGCTTATCATCGAGCAGCTTAAGCACATACCGCAGGCCGGCGAACGCACGGAGTGGAACTGCTTTAACTTCGAAATCGTCGACATGGACGGCGTGCGCATCGACAAGGTGCTCGTAACGATGAAGGAAGAAAGCAAGGAATAGTTAAGGATTAACAGCCGATAATTAAGAAAACTACCCTTGCTGCTTATCCGGCAAAGGTAATTTTCTTAATCGGTTTGCCGCAGACTTACGGTTCTTAACTTTTGATTTTTAATCCAATAAGTTCTTATTTATTAACTAACAAAATTCTATGGAAATACAAAACGCACAAGATTTTCAAGCCTTGTCGATAGCAAGGCTTATCATGCAGGCCATGAATTACGACTGCTGCCGTTACTTCACAGGGCCTGACCATACGCTTGACGACTTCGAGCGTGTGATGACATCGTTGGTATTATCAGACAAGTCACAATACAGTTATTTGAATACTCTCGTCGCCATCGACGAGGACGGCGGCCTGTGCGGTGCCTGCGTGTCATACGATGGGGCGCGTCTGCACGAGCTGCGCAAGGCTTTTGTCGATGCCGCAAAGGAGAATTTCGGGCGCGACTTCAGTTCTATGCCCGACGAGACGCAGGCCGGCGAGCTGTACATCGACAGCATAGCGGTGCCGGAGAACTGCCGTGGCAAGGGCATAGCTACGGCCTTGCTCAAGGCCACCGTCGACAAGGCGCGCGACATGGGGCTGCCAGCCGCAGGCCTGCTTGTTGACACCGGCAACCCGAAGGCCGAAAAACTGTATGCCCGTCTGGGCTTCAAGACCGTAGGAGACGCCTCTTGGGGCGGCCACGCAATGAAGCACATGCAGTATATATTTAAGTAGTTAAAGAAGTTAAAGAAGTTATCGCTCACTGCGTTCGCTAAGAAGTTAAAGCCATTACCTTTGCCAATGAAACTATTGCAAACAAGGGAATACATGGCGCAAGCCAAATTATTCATTGTTCATTATTAATTCCTCATTAACAAAGGTAATGGCTTTAACTTCTTAGCGAACGCAGTGAGCGATAACTTCTTTAACTACTTTAACTCCTCATCCTCAAAAACATACGGGGGCGTAGTGCTTGATGCGTTACGCCCCCGTATGTTTTTGAGGATGCTCACAGCCCTATAACCGCTTTCTCAACCCAGTAAGCCAGTATGCCGGCGATGTAGCCTATGAAGGCAATCCACGATATGCGCTTCATGTACCAGCCGAAGGTTATCTTCTCCAGACCCATCACCACGACACCGGCGGCCGAGCCGATGATGAGCATCGAGCCGCCGACGCCGGCGCAATAGGCCAGCAGTTGCCAGAATATTCCGTCCTGAGCCATGTCGCCGACGGCGGCCATCGGATACATGCCCATGCACCCGGCAACGAGCGGAACGTTGTCAACGATGCTCGACAGCACGCCGATGAGTCCCGTCACGAGGTAGTGGTTGCCGTCGAACACGTCATTGAGTCCCTCGCCGAGAGCGGCCAGCACGCCTATTTCCTGCAAGCAGGCAACGGCCATGAGAATGCCGAGGAAGAAGAGGATTGTGCCCATGTCGATGCGCGATATTATGTTGGTGATGCGCTTCTGCATGCCGCTGTTGTCCTCATTGGCGTGGCGGTAAAACAGCTCCGTTGCCGTCCAGAGCACTCCGAGTACAAGGAGTATACCCACGAACGGGGGCAGATGGGTTATTGACTTGAATATGGGGACGAATATCAGGCCGCCTACGCCGAGCCAGAACACTGCCTTGCGCTGGCCGTCGGTGAAGTCGTTGTGTACCGTCTCCGTGCCGAGTTCGGCCGTTTCGGCCATCTTTCCTTTCAGTGATAGCGACAGTATGTAGGCCGGTATGGCTACAGATACGAGCGAGGGGATGAACAGTTCCTTGATGACGCCTGCCGCGGTGATGAGGCTCTTGTTCCAAAGCATGATTGTGGTAACGTCGCCTATGGGCGAGAAAGCTCCTCCCGAGTTGGCCGCTATGATTACGAGCGAGGCGTAGACGAGGCGGTCTTTGCGGTCGCTTATCAGTTTGCGCAGTATCATAACCATGACGATGGCCGTAGTCATGTTGTCGAGTATGGCCGAGAGGAAGAACGTCAGGATGGTTATTCGCCACAGAAGGGCCTTCTTGCTCTTGGTCTTCATCATGTCGCGCACGAAGTTGAAGCCTCCGTTCTGGTCTACAACCTCCACGATTGTCATCGCTCCCATGAGGAAGAACAGCGTGGTGGCGGTGCTGCCGAGATGGCCTTCGATTACCGAGCCGGCGTATGCCGCTATGCCGTCGGCGGTGATGTCAGCCGGGAAGTTGCCCGGGTCGAACATGTAGAGAGTCCAGCACGCCACAAGCATAAGCAGCGCCACGGCGGCCTTGTTCACCTTGGTGAGCGTCTCCAAGGCGATGCACAGGTATCCGATGATGAATACCACAACGATAGTTAATGTTAAAGTTGACATTTAAGTTTGTTTTTAAGATTAGTAAATTGCAATATACAGTTTGCAAAATTAATGATAAATATTGAATGTAAATGTGTCAACCATTATTTTAACAACATTTATATGTACATCGTCTCCTTGCCGCACGTTTTGCAAGAGGTCGTCTTTTGCATTGCAAAAGGTGCTCTTTTAGCGTGTAAAACGTGGCCTTTTGCAAGGTAAAAGACGACCTTTTGGAAAGGCGTTGACAGTCAGAGGGTTACAAGGCGGATAATGACTAAGGCCGTATTTGTTGTTTTTTACCGCCCGAAAGTTGCAGGAACGGCCTTAAAACAGTATATTTGCAATGCTTCTGCGGCGGTTGCCGGAATGCACGGCGCAGGAGCCTGACTGATTAAATTGACGGTTGTGATGAAGATATTTTGTTTTTTCCGGGGCATGCTGTTGCCCCTGCTGTTGCTCGCCGGACTGTTTTCGGCGTGTACGGTTGGCGGCGATGACGACCCTGATTATAATGAAAGGCTGTTGCAAAGGGGCGAGGTTGCGCCTGACTTTACGATAATCACCGATGAATATCCTGACGGCATTGCGCTCGCCGGGCTGCGCGGCAGCTACGTGCTGATAGAGTTTTGGCGTTCGACCTGCGGCGACTGCCGCGACGTTACGCCCGACATGAAGCGCATTTACGGCACATACGCGCCGCGCGGACTTGTGGTTGTGGGAGTTTCTTTCGACCAGAACGAGGACGAGTGGCGCGCATACATCGAGGAAAACGGACTCGGATGGATGCAGCACCGCGAACAACGGACGGCAAGCGAAAGCCCTGTAGGCACGGCATATCACATCAGCTGGACGCCTACATTCTACCTTGTCGACCCGCAGGGGCGCATCGACCTGGCGACAATCTATATTGACGACGTTGATAAAAGGCTTGAGGAAACGGAAGGGTTGAGTGAAGAATGAAGAACGAAGAGTGAAGAATTAAATTGCATAATACCTGTTATTGCATTTGAATTCTTCACTCTTCGTTCTTCACTCTTCACTTAAACAGTCGGAAAGTTTTTCCGTAATTAAGCATCCGCCATATCCATTCCAACGGCCCGAACTGGCAGCAGGCGAGCCAAAGGCGGCTGAACAGCATCTGGAAAAGGAACACGCAGAGGGCTATCGCTTCGGTGGTTGACAGGCCGACGCTTGCCCCGAGGGCGAAGCCTGTGCCGTAAAAGAGCAGCATTCCGATGACCGACTGGCCGATATAGTTGGTCAGAGCCATCCTGCCCGGTGCCGCCAGCCACCGCCACAATGCTCCGTCATTGCTCTTGAGGAACAGCAGGCACAGCCCGGCCATGTATGCGAAGCCGAGCGGATAGGCGCTTACGAGGTACAGCAAGGAGTGGCCTGTCAGGCCGAAAGGATGGCCGTTGACGGCACTGTAGGCGTAAACTACCGACAGCGGAAGGCCGACTGTAAAGCCGATGAGCGACACGCGGCGCAGCAACGGGCGGTGGGCGGTAAGGTCGGCGTAGAGCTTCCGCCGCCCGATATAAAAGCCGATGATGAACAGTCCCATAACCTTGAAGTAGCGGTTGCCGTCCACAAACTCCTGCACCCGTACCAATGCGCCCTGCACGAGGAACTGAAACACCTCTTTATATGTGCCGGCATCGCGCAGCCAATAGCCGAAGTTCTCTTCCGTTATGCCGTACATCCGGCAGTAATGCCACTGCGCGCGCACCGCCGGAGCCGACAGGCTGACGCCCGAAAGTCCGCAAAAAGTATCGACAACGACCGGCAACAGCAGGAAGAACGCTGCCCAGCGGAGCAGCGAGCGGTCGCTTGCGTGCCTGAAAAGGGGCAGCGCCATACCCATAAGGGCGTACAACATGAGTATGTCTCCGCTCCAGATGAACATCAGATGGACGAAGCCTATGAGCATAAGTATGGCCATGCGGTGGTAAAACAGGCGGAAACCTGCTACGCCCTTGGCCTGCGCATGGCTTATGATTATTGAGAAGCCGATGCCGAAAAGCAGCGAGAACAGGGTGTAAAACTTGCCGTCAACGAAGACGTATTGCAAGAACTTGACCGCGCGGTCGATGCCTGCCGTGGGCATGGCGGCGGCCGCTTCGTCGGGCTGGAACGTGTAAAGGGAAAACTCCGGATAGTTGGCAAGGATGATGCCGATAAGCGCAAAACCCCTCAAAGCGTCCAGAATGACGTAACGCTCGGAAGGTTTTACGGGCGAGAGGTTGTTTTTGTTCATTTCTTTCTTTTGTTGACGCTCATCACACTGAGCAGTATTACGGCCAGTCCGGCCATCTGCACCGCCGTAACTTCTTCTCCGCCGATGCCCGCTCCGATGGCTACGGCCACCACGGGGTTGACGTATGCGTGGGTAGCCACTTCCGTTGCAGGGCGCACTTTGAGCAGCCATACGTAGGCGGTGTAGGCCATCAGCGAGCCGAACGTTATCAGGTAAGCCAGCGAGAGCCATGTAGTTGTTGACACGGAGCGCACGTCTACCTCGGCGAAACCTCCCGTCATGCAGGCGCAAAGGGTGAAAACCGCTCCGGCGGAAACCATCTGCCACGCCGCTCCGGCCAGTCCGCCGCTGTCTTCTTCGGCAGAACACCGGTACTTGGAGTACAGCGTTCCGCACGCCCATGATATGCATCCGCCCACTAAAAGCAGCACTCCGTACTCGGCGTTTGCGCCCGTCCGTCCGTCGGCAAGCAGTTGCTCGACGTACAAAAGGCCGACACCCACCACGCCGAACGCCACTCCCATGACCGTTGAAAGGCTCTTGAAGTTGTGCCGCCACATTGGAACGTCGAGCAGCATAATCCACACTGCCGTCGAGGAAGCTATGATTGCGACGAGGCTGCTGCTTACAAACCGCTGTGCGAACATGATTACCGCCTGGTCGACAAACAGCAGGATGATGCCACTAACGGCAGACTTCAATATGAGTTTGGGCTTGAACAGCCGTTCGCCTCGCAGCCTGCAAAGCGCCAGGAGCAGTCCTCCGGCCGTAATGAAGCGTGCCGCACCGAGTACAAACGGCGGCATGTCGCGCAGGCAGACACCTATGAAATAATAGGTGGAACCCCACACAACGTAGATTAGGAAGTAGGCGATGACTACCTGCATGTAAGCTGTTTAATTAAGAATTAAGAGTTAAGAATTAAGAAAAATACCATTACTCGATTGACAAGGCATTTTTTCTTAATTCTTAACTCTTAATTCTTAATTCCTCGTTTTGATTTCACAGTCGGCCGGAGCCTTGATGTTTTCATCGATGGTTATCGAGCCGATAGAGTCTGCCACGATGCGTCCCGACATGGGGTTCTTGATGTTCGTTATTGCGCCCCGTATGTCGGCGTCGAGCGTTGAGTACTCGAATGCGCGGTCGCAGGCCGCGTCGAAGGTGCAGTTCTCAAGCTTCAGGTCGTGCGCATAGCACAAAGGCTGCTCGCCGGAAATGTGGCAATTGACTAAGCGTAGGTTCTTTGAGTGCCATCCGAGGTACTCTCCGTTAAGCTCGGAGTCGTATATCGTGACGTTCTCCACTTCCCAGAAAGCGTCCTTTGTGGTGATTTTCGCGTTGTGTATCTCCACGTTCTTGACGTATTGGAACACGTACTTGCTGTCGCTCTCAAGGCCGTCAACGCGGATGTCGTTGCTGAACATGAAGGGGTAAGTGCCTCCGTGGAGTTTCAGGTTTTTGACGTTTATGCGGTTGCAACGCCAGAACACCTCGTCGGCATCGTTCATTTCAACGTTCTCAATGTCGATGTCGTTCATTTCGCGGAACATCTTTGGCGCGTCGATTATGGTGTCCTGCATCTTCAGGTGGTCGCAATACCACAGGGCGGAACGGCCTCCCACGGCGAAGTAACAGTCCTTTATGGTGAAGCCGTGGACGTGCCAGAAGGGGTAGTTGCCCTCGAAGCGGCAGTTTGTTGCAACGATGTTGCTGCACTCCTTGATGGCGGATTCGCCCTCGCGGATGGTCACATTGTCGATGTGAAGGTCGTGCGAAGCGAAGAGCGGACGCTCTCCGCCAAACTCTGTGTTAGCTATCAGTTTCATATCTTTTTGCCTTTTATTTTGTTTTCTGCGGCAAAATTACACAAAAACGGTGACAAACCGTGTACATTATTTACGGATAAAACAACCAACCTTACGGTTGAATGAAAAATAAATAATGAAGGAATGAATAATGAAGAATGAAAAATGAATAATCCAAATGACTTTGCAGGTATTGGATTGTTCATTTTTCATTCTTCATTATTCATTCCTTCACTATTCGTTTTTCACTATTCCACCACTGCGTTTCCTATACATCCGTTGGGCATCTGCACGTGTATGAGTGCGCAAACGGTGGCTGCGATGTCGTTGATTGTTGTCGGGCGGTTGGTTGAACCGGGCTTGATGTTCCATCCCATGAGCAGGAATGGAATGTGGGAGTCATACGGGTTCCATACGCCGTGCGTCGTTCCGCGGTCGATGGGGCCTTCGCCTACCTCGTAATGTGCCGGGTTGAGCACCATCTGTATGTCTCCGCTGCGCAGGCGGTGATAGCCGTTGATGATGCGTTCCTTGATTACAGAGGGCAGGGTAGCCGTCGCCGCATGCTCAAGGTCTACCACGTAGGCGTATTGCGGGTCGCGTTTGAGCCATTCGATGGTCTCTTCCTTCACGTCGTCGAAGTCGAGCTGCATCGCGGCAATGGCCTTGTGGTCGAAGAACACCTTGTAGTTGCTTATGCAAGCCACGATGCTTTGGCTTGCGCCGAACTTCTGTTTAAGGTGCGTGTCAAGCTCGCGCGCCACCTTTGTGGCTACGAATCCACCTGCCGGTATGCCGTGTTCCTGAAGCATGAGCACGTTGTTGGCCGCGCCGTGGTCGGCTGTGAGGAAGGCCAGGTACTGCCCTTTGCCCACTTTCTGGTCAAGATATGCGAAGAGGTCGGCCAGCCTTTGGTCCAGGTCAACGAATATTTTTTGTATCTCGGGGCTGTGCGTAGCCACCTCGTGACCCACTTTGTCGGTAACCGAGAAGCTTACCGTGAGCATGTCTGTTATCGAGTCGGCGCCCAGTTGCTCGCCCTCTATGGCGGCTTTCGCCATCTCCTCGGTTATGAGGTTGCCGTATGTAGAGTATGACACTTCGCGCTCGCCGCGTCCGCCGTACTTCTTGTTGAACGCCTTTACCCATCCGGGCAGCTCATTCATGTAGTAAGTGCTGGTAATGAAGTTGCCCGTTGCGTTGTCAATCCAGTATGCGGCGTCGGCCGAATGGCCTGCCGGCAGTATGGCGGCGCGGTCTTTCAGCGACACGCCTATTACCTTTGCGTTGAAAGCCGTGGCTATTTTCAGCTCGTCGCCTATGGTGGTCGAGAGCATGTTGCGCGGCGACATGCGGCCGGCCTTGCCGTCAGTGCCCACGCTGCTTACCGTCGTGTCCTCGCAGCAGTACACCATGCGCCCGTCAAGCATGAAGTCGTTGCCTGCTATGCCGTGTATGGCGGGCACGCTGCCTGTGAAGATCGACGTGTGCCCCACGGCTGTTACGGTGGGCACGTAGTTAATCATCGTGTTCTCGCAGTTGTACCCTTCGGCCATAAGCCGCCTGAAACCGCCGTCGCCGTAGAGGTTGTAGTAACGGTAAAGGTAGTCCCAGCGCATCTGGTCAACCACTATGCCAACCACCAGCTTCGGCCTGTCCGCGCCGGCGGCGGTGCCTCTTGTGCATCCGAGGCCCGTCAGTGTGAGGGCCGCCAAGAGGACTTTCGCAATCAATAAGTTTCTTTTCATGTCAGTCGTTGATTGTAATCTGTGTTGCAAAAATACGTGTTTTCGGCGAGAAAGTGAAATTTAAAATGGCGTCGGACGAAATCTTAACGGAATATTAAAACGGCGTTCGCACCGCCGTAAATGGCGTGCTGTGGGCGCAGTGCCTGGCCGCCGTTGTAACATGTTGACGCTCAACGTGTTGCAAAAGGCCGTCTTTCGCATTGCAAAAGACGGCCTTTTAGCGTGTAAAACATGACCTTTTGGAAGGCAAAAGGCCGTCAACGGCATGGATGCCGGTCAGCCGTTACTGCGCCAACCACTGCGTCATGCGGTCGGGATAGTTTGTTATTATGGCGTCAACGCCTGCCTCTTTCATCTTTACCGCTTCGTCTTCGGTGTCAACGGTGTACGGTATTACGCGCATGCCGTCGGCCTTGGCCTTTTCAACGAATTCCGCATTTATCATGGGGAAGTCGGGGCTTATGGCGTAGGGAGTGAAGCCGAGGCGGCGCATGGCCTCGTCATAGCTGCCCACCGACTTGTCAACGAGGTACAGCAGGCGTATGTTCGGCCAACGCTTGTGCACGTATTTCAGTGTGCGCACGTCGAAGCTCTGCAGCAGCAGGCGCGAGCCGAGGCTGCGCGAGGCCAGTGCGCGCACGCAAAGGTCGGTGAATGTCTTGTAGTCGGGCGACAGAGTGCCGTCCTTCTTCTCGGCAGACTTGATTTCGATGGTGTACTTCACCGGCGGCAGGTTGTGCCTGTGGCAGTACGCCTCAACGGAGTCAATCAGCTCGGTTGCGAGCGGAATGTGCTGCGCCACGTTCTTGCGGCCGGGGAATTTCTTGTCGGCCTTGTCGCCTATTGTGAGCTTTGCCAGTTCGGCATACGTGTTGGCGTAGAGCGGATATTGCTTTTCGTAGCCCTTGAGGTAGGGGTCGTGCGACACCACTACAAGGCTGTCTTTTGTCACATGCAGGTCGAACTCGAGGTCGCCGATGCCTATGTTGACTGCGTTGAGCATTGCCGCAATGGTGTTTTCGGGGTAAAGCCCGGCTCCGCCGCGGTGGGCTATGACGGCTATTTCAGGTCTTGTCACCGCTGAATACTGCTCGCCGAAGCGGTTGGTGAACACTACCTTGATTTCCTTGTAGCTTCCCTGGGGCTTGCAGCGGAAAAGGTGCGGCGTCTCGGAGTCGCTCTTGCGCTTGGCGTAGCGCGAGTTGTAGCCCTCGTCTACGTCGGTAAAACGCTCCATTGCGCCCATCGCGCGCCCGTCCTGATACCACTCTACGCGGCATGCCGGGTCATAGTCCCACACGTTGGCTACGACATAATCCCTTTGCGACGAGAACTCTCCAAGTCCGTAAACGGTGAGCTGGTGGCTCATGGGATAGCCTGTTGACTTGTAGTGCCACGTCAGGTCGTCGCCGTTCACGTCAACAACCAAGTAGCCGTTGGGCGCGCCGCAGCGGTTAATCCATCCCGTCCACCACGCTCCGCAGGCAGCTCCGATGTTGTGCTGGTAAAGGTTCTCGTTCACCACCACGTTCTGGTAGAAGTGCGTGTGGCCGCAGAATACGTGTACGCGGTAGCCCTCCAAAGCCTTTTCCAGCTGCTTTGCGTTGCGTATGTTGCCGTCGCCGCCCTCGACGTTCCAGCCTGCGGCGTGCATGTTAAGCAGCACGAGCGAGCCTTTGGGCACGTAGCTCAAGTCTTTTTCGAGCCAGGCTATCTGCTGGTCGGTTATGTTCTCCTGATATTTCTTGCCGCCGGCGTAGTCGATGCTCTTCATCGTAATGACGTGCGCTTTGCCGATGTTGAACGAGTAGTCGGTAGGCCCGAAATGCCTGTTATACTCCATTTCGCCGTACACGGGGGTGCCGAGGCGCATGTTGTGAAGGTCTTGCCAGCGCTTGTCGAAGTCGTGGTTGCCTATGCACTGGAACATCGTCATGCCCGTGTTTTCTACCGACTGGATGTAGTCTTTGTACAGGGGCATGTTGTCAAATACAAGGTCGCCGAGCGCGACTCCCACCACTTCGCGGCTCCGCCGCAGCGAGTCAACCGTGCCGCGGATGTCTCTCATGGCCTCGCTGCGCCAGCGTTCCATGTCACGCTGCGTGCGTACCTGCGGGTCGGAGATGGCTATGTAGTAGAAGTTCTCGTCCACTTTGGCGCGCTTTTCGAGCACGAAGTCGCAGCCGTCAGAACCCACTGCCTTGCCTACCGGGATGTAGAAGCCGGCCGCTATGCCGTCGCTTTCAGGCAGGCAGTAGGCCGCCGGGGTGGATATGCTTATGTATTTGCTCACTACGGTGTCGGTGCGCAGCGTCCAGCGTCCGGCTCCGTCGGTCTGCGTGAAGTTCACACCGTCGTTCACCACGACGCCTTCAACGCCACGTCCGGCGGTGTCTTTCACCGTGCCTGAGACGTTGAAAACCGTCTCCTGGGCCACTCCGCTGCCCATGAACACTGTGCTCATGAGCAGCGCCAGCAGTGCTTTCATCTTCATGTTGCCGATAGTATTCATCTTACAAGCTCAACCTTTTCAAACAGTCTGATAACGTCTTCGCCGTTCTTGGCCGCCTTGGCGGCGTCTTCAAACTTCTCCGTGCCGTCCTCGAAGCAGATTACATTGGCGCAGTCGAGAATGTGCGACATTGTCTCCACAGCCTCGTCGCGCGTCATGAGGTTCTTCTTCAATGCTTTCTTGACATACTTGTTGGCGCGCTGTACGGCGTTGTAAACCGACGGCTTTACAAATTCGTAGCCGGAGTTTGACAGTCCGACGCTGACCGAATACTCGTGCCTGTAGTTGGCGATAAACGTATTCCATTTTTCTGAAACGTTGCCACCGAGATAGTGCTCTTCCTCGAACGCCGTCTTGGCAACAGGTATGTCGCCGTATGTGCGGAACGTGTATTCAACTGCGGGCTTGCTCTCCGGCGCAGACGCAGGCGCCGTGTTGGTTACCGGGACTATGTCCTTGTTTGAGGCCATCGCCATGTCTTGTGCGCATGCAAGTGTCGATACGCACAGTGCAACTGCTAAAAACATCTTTTTCATCTTAACATCCTTTCTTTTTGTATGTGTCATTTCTGCCATATGAGTTTTATGTAAAAGTCGTCTCCGCCCATCGATTCCTTGGCCGCGTCGTAGTTGGCCTTGTTCGTTCTTTGCAGGATTGACGGGTATTTGAAACGTGTAAGCATCTTCTTCGTGCTGTCAACGCCCGGACCAACGGGGATTTCCGGGTATCCGGTGCGGTTGTGTTCGAACCACTGCTGGTAGTCGCAGAAGAAGAGGGCGTAGAACTTCTGTTCCATGATGCGCTCCAGAGTGCCGTCGTATGCGGTTGCAGGGTTGTCGAAATAGTCAGCCGGAACCGTTGCGCCCCATTGTTCTATTGCTGCTGTCACGGCCTGTTTGTACAGGTCTTCGGCGTCGGCGCTGATGACGCCGCGCTGTGCAAGCTCGGCCTTTATGAAGAGAACCTCAGGGTAGGTCATGAGCTGAAGCTCCATCGGGGCTACAGCAAGGTTGTCCGTATTGGGGTAAGACGCGTTTATGCTCGGCAGCACCTGGTATCCGCTTTCTATTCCGTAGTAATCCTCCACGCCGTTGTTTGTCGCTGTTGTAGCGAATATTGGCAGGCGCGGGTCGTTCCATTCCTTAAGCGTGTTGATAAAGAATTCTGACAATACCTTGTACGACGTGAAGTCGGACGGGCGTGCCAGCGGAGCTTCTTCGGGAGCCACACCGCTTACGGAAACCATTGCCGACTCATCGTTCGACTCGAACACGGGGTATTTCACAGGGTTGTCAATCATCTCTTTCAACTTGTTTGCCGCGTCAAGTCCCGGAACGTCGATGACACGGAGCAACGCCCTCATGCGCAGAGAGTTCGCAAACTTCTTCCAAAGCATTATGCCTTCGGTGTCTTCGTCGGACGTGCAATAGAGCATGTCGCCGGAGCTGTTGAACTGCAGTCCTTTAGATGTGTCGTACAGGCTGTTGGCCTCGTCGAGCATGTCGATGATGTTTGCGTAAACGTCTTGCTGTTTGTCGAATTTCGGCTGGTAAACACCTTCCTCGCCCTTGCAGGCATCCGTGAACGGAATATCACCGAAAGCGTCGGTCAGCAGTTCAAATATCCAGCCCTGCAATGTCAGCGACACAGCCATGTAGTTGTTGTCTTCGGCCTGCTCGCCGTATTTGTACATGGCCTTGGCGTTGGTCAGGTAATAGTAGTAATTCGTCCATGAGCCGTCGCCTGAAGCGTCGGTCGCGTTGTACCAGCCGATGCCCGACGTGGAACTTGTCGACACGCAAATCTGCATCAGTTGGAAAGTCCATGAGTTGTATCTGTTCCAGTTGTATGTAGCCATGCCGTACATTATGGGCTTCATGAAGCTGCCGGCGTTGGCTTCGCTCATGTGTGTGGGGTCGGTGTTCAGCTCGTCGAACGACTCGTGGCATGAAGTGAACAGCAATGCGGGAGCCGCGAGAGCGATTATCGTGTTTCTAATGAGTTTTTTCATCTTGTATTATGTTTGTTAGAATGATACGTTCAGGTTTATTCCGTATGAGCGTGTGCTCGGCAGTGTACCTACTTCAACACCCGTAACCATCGTGCTTCCGTCGAGTGAGACAGTCTCCGGGTCGAACATTGGGTAGTCGGTTATGCACAGGAGGTTGCGTCCGTACACGCCGATGCTTGCTTTTTTGATAAACGTTTTCTTAAGCCATTTCGTCGGGAAGTCGAAGTCAAGGCGCAGCTCGCGCAGCTTGAGGTAGGATGCGTCGAACGAGTTTGTCTCGACGTTGGCTATACGATATGTCTCCTTGTTGTATTTCTCGACCGTCGTAATGATGTCGTTCGGCCTGTAGGTGCCGTCACCGTTGTCGATGACTCCCGGTGCAATCATGTACACACCTTCAAGAAGGGTATATCCGGCGTCGGTGATTTTCTGTGCTATTGCAGGGTCGTTGATGTCGAGGTAGAACGGAGTGCCGGGCAGACGGCCGTTCAGGCTCTCGGTGATGTGTCCCTGTTCCATCATCTTGTGGTGAGACTGTGAGTAGATAAGTCCGCCGTACTGTCCGTCCCATGACATCGAGAAGCGCCAGTTCTTGTACTTCAGCGTAGTGTTGAAACCGCCCTTCCAGTCGGCGTAAGCACAGCCGACGTATTCTATCGCGTCGGTACGTTCGGGCAGACCGTCGCTGCCTATGATTACTTGTCCTTCCTCGTTGCGCTTCAGCTTGTAGCCCCAGAGGTCGCCGGTGGTTCCGCCCACTGTTCCGATTATTGACACGTTGCCGCTCACATACGAGCCGATAACCTGCTGTTCGTCGGCTTCCGGTGAGAGTGAAAGTATCTTGTTGTCGTTTTTCGACCAGTTGAGCGTAACGTTCCATTCCCAGTCTTTAGTCTTGACAGGCATTGCATGGAGTACCAGCTCGATACCTTGGTTGCGTACGCATCCCGAATTGATGGTGCCTTTGGTGTAGCCTGTTGTCGGGTCGAACGGCGCGTCGAGAATCTGGTTCTTCGTGCGGTTATAATAGAATGTGGCGTCAAGGCCGATGCGGTTGTTGAACATGCGGAAGTCGAAGCCTGCCTCGTAGTTGTTTGAAATCTCGGGTTTGAAGTCGGCGTTGAATAATGTCTGCGACGTTGTAAGCGAGCCGGCGAACGCGCTTGTCTCGTAATATCCCGATGTCTTGTACGGGTCAGTATCGTTACCTACCTGTGCCCATGACGCGCGTATTTTCAGCAAGCTGATTTCCTTTGGCATCTTTATCCACTCGTTCAGGATGCCGCTTACGCTTACAGAGGGGTAGAAGAACGAGCGGTTGTTTTTCGGAAGTGTTGACGACCAGTCGTTACGTCCCGTGATGTCGAGGAACAGTTTGTTCTTGTATGAGAAGTTGGCGGTGAAGTAAAGGCTGTTCACCTGCTTCTTGTAGATTGTGGTTACCACCTGCGGGTCAGACACTCCGTTGGCCAGGCTGTACACACCGGGTGTGTTGAGTCCTATTACCGCAGCCGACAACATGTCGTAGTAAGAGTACATTATGTTGCCTCCCACGGCGGCGTTGACGCTAAGTCCGTTGGAGAAACTGTTGTGGTAGGTCAGCAATGCGTCGCTGTTGATTTCGTAGTCGATGATGTTCTGCTTCTTGAAATAACCGTTGGGGAACACCCTGTCGCTTATCGGCCTGTGCTGCTCCTGTGCTTGTGCGGAGAGCTGTATGCCGGAGCGAATCATGAAGTCGAAGTGCCTGCTGAGTTGCGCTGTGGCCGAAGCGGTGGATATTACGCTGTGCTTTGTCGACGGGTTTTCCGACTCGTAGAGCACTACATACGGGTTGGGCAGGTATGAGCTGAACGGACGTATCTGCTCAACGTTCTCCTTCCCCTTGTACCACATCGGCTTGAACCAGTCGAGGTTGAAGTTGGGGTTCTGGAAGATGAGGAAGTAAGAGATAGAGTTGCTGTTGTAGCTGAGCGACGGCACGTTGTCAGAGTGACGGTAGGTGTAAGACGTCTTGAAGTTGAGTTTTATGCGCCGTGACAACTGCTGGTTGGCCGATACGGAGGCTGTTATGCGCTCGTAGCCGGTGTTTGGCAGTATCCACTCGTTCTTTGAGTGTGTGAACGACGCGCGCATGCTGCCCCTGTCGGTCTTGCCTGTCAGCGCGACGGAGTTCGTCATGGTGTATCCTGTCTGGAAGAGGCCGGAGTGGTTGTCCCTGTAAGGCACCCACGGAGTAGGCGATGTGCCGCGTCCTTCAAGCTCGGGGTCGTACTGGTAGTAGCTTTGTCCTTCAAAACGCGGGCCGTAGGCGCTGCTCGTGCCCGACGTGCTTGAGTTCCCGTCCTCGGCCGCACCGTATGAGTAGTACAGCTGTCCGGCGTATTCGGTGCCTTCCTTACCTATATATGATGGCAAACCCTGTCCGAATTCATACTGGTAGTCGGGAAAATGTGCGGCCACATCCCATGTGTTGTTGAAGCTGTAGGTTACTCCCCAGCCCTTCTCGGCGTCGGCTCCCGACTTCGTGGTTACCATGATTACTCCGTTGGCGGCACGCGAGCCGTAAAGTGCGGCGGCGCTTGCGCCCTTGAGCACCTGTATGCTTTCTATGTCGTCGGGGTTGAGGTCGGAAAATCCGTTACCGTAGTCTACGGAGTTCTCGCTGTTGTCTCCGGCTCCGTATGACGTTCCGGGGTTGTTCATCGGGCTTGACATCGGCACGCCGTCAACCACGATTAGCGCGTTGTTGCCGTTGGGGTTGAGCGACACGTCGCCTCGAAGGGAAATCCTTGTTGACGACAGTGGGCCGCCGGCTGATATCACGTTGAGTCCGGCAACCTCGCCTTGCAGTGCGAGCGACCAGTTGGACGGCATTGTGCCTGTGATTTTCGAGCCGTCAACTGTCTCGGTGGCGAAGCCAAGGCCCTTCTCCTCGCGCTTGATGCCGAGGGCGGTCACAACCACGTTGCTAAGTTCGATTGTTCCGTCGCCGAGTTTCGTGTTTATCTCGTTTTCCCCATTCCATGCGATTGTTTTCTTCTCGTAGCCCACGTAGTTGAATGTAAGCGAGTCTGTCTTTTCCGGGTTCTTGTTGACGGTCATTGAGTATTTTCCGTCAATGTCGGTGATTACCCCGCTCTGTTTCAAGCTGTTCATCCTTACGGTGACACCGATGAGAGGCTCGCCGGTTTCGCTTGTCACCTTGCCAGTGATGGTGTGGCTTTGGGCGTAAAGCGACGTAGGAAGCAGCAAAGCCGCTCCAGCCGCACAAGTTTTCACAATGTTGTGTAAATAGAACATATAAATACCTTTTTTAAGATTTTGTGCAAAGGTATTTATGTGTTTTTACAGATAAAATGCAAAGATATTAAGACTCTGGAATTAAACGTTAAGAAACTATTACTAAAAACGGTGTATAAGTGTAATAGTTTCTTAACGCATGGTGTCCGTTGCGCCGTCCTTGTGGCGGCTTGACGTTATTTGTATGTGAGCAGAGGCAGCTCTCCGCGCAGCACTCCGAGGGCGTTGTAGGCAAGCGAACCCATCTCGTTCTCGCCCGGTATTGTCACGATGGGCGCGAGATAGTCAATCTGACGCTTCAGTATTGACATGCAGTAGTCGCTGTGGGCTATGCCTCCGGTAAGGATGATGGCTTCCACCTTTCCCGTCATTGCCACGTACATGGCGCCGATTTGCTTGGCTATGGTGTACATCATGGCGTCAATCACCTCGTGGTGAGGCTCTTCGCCGTCCTCGGCCTTGCGGTCGATGGTTATCATGTCGGTCTCGCCGAGCAGTGCGGCCAGCCCTCCCTTGCCGCTTATCATCTGCTTGATTTGCTTCTTTGTGTACTTTCCGCTGAAGCAGACATCTACCAGCTGGCCCGACGGCACGGTGCCGGCGCGCTCCGGTGAGAACGGCCCTTCGCCGTCGAGGGCGTTGTTTACGTCTACCACGCGGCCGTATTCATGCGCCCCTACGGAGATGCCTCCGCCTATATGTGCAACGATGAGGCGCATCTCCTCGTACTTTTTCCCTACCGATGCGGCGTACCTACGTGCCACGGCTTTTTGGTTGAGGGCGTGGAATATTGACTTCCTGTCGATGCCGGGGAAGCCGGTGTAGCGCGCTTCGGGACGCATTTCGTCCACTACCACGGGGTCGGCAATGTAGGCCGGGCATCCGCATTGTCCGGCTATCTCTGCCGCGATAAGCGCTCCGAGGTTGCAGGCGTGCTCGCGTTCGGCGTGCAGCAGGTCGTGCTTCATCAGCTCGTTTACGGCGTATACGCCGCCGGCAAGGGGCTTGGTAAGGCCTCCGCGGCCTATTACCGCGTCGAAGTCGAGCGTTATTCCGGCTTCTTCAAGCCTTTTCATGATGAATTCCTTGCGGTACTCATACTGGTCGCTGATGTGGGCGAATTTGGCCAGTTCGCTCACGTGGTGGTGTGCTCCGGTCATCCAAACGGGCTTCTCGTCCTCGTAGACTGCGATTTTAGTCGACGTGGAACCTGGGTTTATCACTAATATACGCATCTTGTTTAATTCATGATTAATAGTTGACAATTCATAATCACGCCCTTTGGCGTAGACTGGTTGGTTGTGTGTAATTCATAATGTTCAGGTAACAATGGATGCGGTTCATGATTTTTCAATTCATAACCCATAACCGTCAGGCGGCTGTCTCGTCATCCGCTGCGGAGCGGCATAGGCTCCGGCTATGGGTTATGAATTGTTAATCATGGATTAATCAGACGCATGCCATGGCGAGGCTGTAGAATTTCGACTCGCACGAGTCGGCTCTCGAAGCCACTACCACGGGCACTGTGGTGCCGCAGAGCATGCCGGCCGTCTCTGCGCCTGCAAACAGTGTGATGGTTTTGTAGAACACGTTGCCCGACTCGATATTGGGGAACACGAGCACGTCGGCATTGCCTACTACGGGCGACGAGATGCCTTTGATTTGTCCGCTTTCGCGGTCGAGCGCCGTCTTTATGTCCATTGGCCCGTCTACGAGCACGTCGCCGTAGCGTCCTTCGGCGGCGCGCCGCTTCAGCTCTTCATAATATAAAGTGTGGGGAAACTTCTCGTTTACCTTTTCAGTGAAGTTTATCAGGGCCACGCGCGGGCACTGTACGCCTGTCTTGCGGCTGATGCCGGCGGCATAGCCGAGTATGGCGTCAAACTGTTCAAGCGTTGGACGGGGGATTACCGCCGCGTCGGCGAATACCACAAGCTTGCCGTAGGCTGGGATGTGGGTGGCCGTAACGTGGCTCAACACAGTGCCCGGACGCAGCAGTCCGTGCTCCTTGTCGAGCACGGCGTGCAGCAGGTTGTCAGTGTTCAGCGTGCCTTTCATCAGCACGTCCACTGCTCCTTCGCGCGCCAGGGCCACCGCCTTGCGTGCGGCTGTGTCGGTGTCTGGTTCTACGATAACTTCCACATGGCCGGGATGTTGCCCTGCCAGGTTCTTGAAATCAGTCCCACATTCGCCGGCGAACACCAGCGTGAAGTCTACTATGCCTTCCTCAAGGCCGCGCTCGACTACGTATCTCGTGTGGGAGTCGGCCGGGCATGCAAGGGCTACCCGCGTGCGGACGCTTTTACGCGAGAGGAGGCTTACAAGCCCGTCAAAGTCATGTATCGTGTTCATAGTAAATAAGATTTGGCTACAAATGTAGTAAAAGTAATGAAAAGTGCAAAATAAAAAACGATTAATAACTTGTTTTATATGTTTTTGCATGGCGCTGAGTACTTGTCGGCTGTTGTGTCATAAAGATATCATTGGCGACACTGGTAAAGTGTGGCAGCGGTGTTTTGCTGTCATAATGAAACAGGACTTGTGCTTTGTTTTGCAAAAAGAAAGTTTTGATTTGTAACCGTCCGGCATGCCGGGGTTGTCGCCCTGTGTTGCGTAAGGCCGTAATGCGTGTTGTGTAAGGCCGCCTTTCACATTGTGGAAGGTGGCCTTTTGCAATGTAAAAGACCGTCTTTTGTAACATAAAAGGCCGCCTTTTGCTTTATAAGCAAAGACGGCCTGTATGGTTTCAGTTTGTTCTTCGTGCGACCTGACGGCGCGTAAGGTGTAAGCGGAAAGCGTGCTTTGTGTGACGGTTTTTATTTTCTTAGCGTGAAGTCGAAGCGCAGTCCGCCCGTGATGTTGTTGTTCACGCTGATGGTTCCGCCGTGCAGCAGCACCGAGTTTTTCACGATGGCAAGTCCCAGTCCGGTGCCGCCCATCTTCCGGCTGCGCCCCTTGTCTACGCGGTAGAACCGCTCGAACAGTCTTGGCAGGTGCTCGTAGGGAACGCCTATGCCGTTGTCGCTGAACGTGAAGCTCCAGCAGTCGTCCTCCTGCGACGCCGAGAGGGTGATGGTTGTGCCTTCGCCGGCGTAGGCGATGGCGTTGTCCGTAAGGTTGCGGAACACGCTGTACAGCAACGACTGGTTGCCCCTTACGCTCACGCCCTGCGGCAGGCGGTTGTCGAACGTCATCTTGCGCTCCGACATCTGCAGCGCGGTGGCTTTCATAATGTCGGCCACCATGGCGTTGATGTCAACCGTTTCAAAGTCAACCATTTCGGGAGCGTCGTCAAGGCGGTTGAGCGTCGAGATGTCGTGCAGCAGCGAGGCGAGGCGTTGCGACTGGGCGTAGCACCGCTCGAGGAACTGCTGCTTGGTCTTTTCATTGATGTTCGGGGTCTCCAATACGGTTTCGAGATACCCCTGTATGCTGGCCACCGGCGTCTTCAGCTCGTGTGCAATGTTCTGCGTCAGCTGGCGTTTCAGCACGTTCTGCTCTTCCTTTGTGCGCTTCAGCCGCTTGTACATCTTTATTATGCGTTCGGCTATCTCGCCCAGTTCGTCGCCCGAAAAGCCTACAAGGTCTTCCGTGTCGAGGCTTTCGTTGTGGTCGGCGCGGCTGGCGAAAAGGCGCAGCTTGGCGATGTTGTCGCCCAGTCGGCTGACGAAGCGGTAAAGTATGAATACGAGGATGAGCACCGCCACGAGCGTGAACCACAGGTAGTGCTGGTCGGTTTTCAGAACTTCTGCGAGGCTGTTGTCGTAGGGCAGGGCGCTGCGCACCACAAGGTCAAGCTCCGGTACGTATGTCGCCGAGTAGAAGTATGTCTGGTTCATTGTGGAGCTTCGCCTGCTGAAGTCGTGTCCGCTGCCGTTGGTGAACGCCTCGCGCACTTCTTCGCGGTTCTTGTGGCTGTCCATTTTCGCATAGTTCTTGTACAGGTTGTCATATACAACCTGTCCGTTGCGCTTGACAAGCGTCACACGCAGTCCGTGCATGTGGTGTGTCCTGATGTATTGGTCGAGCGCTTTCTCGGAGTGGTCGCCCATGTATTCCAGCGTTTCGGTGAGCCTCGAGTTGTAGTCCTGGAGGCGTGTGTTCAGCGAATTGATTTTGTATTCGCGCTCACGGGTGTGCTGGAAGAGGATGAAAGCAGCTGCAAAGAGGATGAACACTGACAGCACGCTTACGTAAAGACGTGTCCCGACTGATGTTCTGAACATATTTCTTAGGTTGTAAGGTTTTACGGTTATAAGGTTTTACGGTCGTTTTTTATTGGGTTTACGGTTGTACGGTATCGCCTTACAACCTCACAACCGTATAACCGTAAAACCCTGAAAAAACTTTATGCGTCGAAATAATATCCGAAGCCGAGGCGTGTCACGATGCACTTCGAGAACTTGCCTATCTTCTTGCGGAGGCGTGTTATGTTTACGTCTACGGTGCGGTCGAGCACAAGAACGTCTTTCGGCCAGATGCGGTCGATAAGTTCCTGGCGCGAGAATACGCGCCCCTTCTCGTCCAAAAGCAGGTGTAATATCTCGAATTCGGTCTTCGTGAAGGGCACGTCTTCGCCGTCGATGCTCACCGTTTTCTTGTCGAGGTTAAGCTCAAGGCCCTGATAGCGCAGCACGTTCGATTGCTGTTCGCCGTTTTTCTCGGCTGTTCTGCGCAGCACGGCGCGTATCCTTACGAGCACTTCACGTATGGAGAAAGGTTTTGATATGTAGTCGTCCGCGCCGAGGTTGAAGCCGGTCACAGTGTCGTTTTCAGTGTCGCGGGCGGTCAGGAACACCACGGGGATGTCTTTGGTCTCGGGGTCTGCCTTCAGCTTCTTTGCCATTGCGAAGCCCGACATGCCGCCCATCATGACGTCGAGCAACAACAGGTCGAAGCTCTTAATGTCCATTTGCAGGGCTTCTTCGGCAGAGTTCGCCGTCTCTACAGTGTATCCGTCAGTCTCAAGATTGAACTTCAAAATCTCGCACAAGTCCTGCTCGTCGTCGACGACCAATATTCGATAATTGTTGTCCATAAACTTTTTTTGTTTGATTTTTGATGCAAAAGTATCGACAAATGTATTCATACCTGTTACACTGATGTTACAATTAGGTTAAAACAGGCAAATTAAGAATTAAGAGTTAATGATTAAGAAAGGATGCTTTGCGGTTTGTCTGTAATGGTATTTTTCTTAATTAGCTTTATGCTGACCTTCGGTTCTTAACTCTTAATTCTTGATTATTCATTGTCGTCGGGCAGCTTCCGCTTGGGGTTTTCTTTCGCTCCCATCTCCACGAGCTTGCGTGCCGAGGTTACGAAACCCCTGTTTCCGGTCATCGACTTGCGTGCTTCGTCGTATGCTCCCTGTGCCGCTTCGATGTTTTTTCCTATTTTTTCAAACCTTTCAACAAACAGTCCGACGCGCTCCAGCAGTGAGTTTGCAAGGCCGAACACCTGCTCTTGGTTGTCGGCTTGCCGCTGTTGAGTCCATGCTATCTGCAAGAGGCGCAGCAGTGAGAACAGGTTTTGCTCGCCGGTGATGATTACGTTGCGTTCGAAAGCATAGTTCCACAGAGTCGTGTCGGCAGAAACGGCAAGCTGCATGGCCGCCTCCTGCGGCACGAACATTATCACGAAGTCGAGCGTTGTGCCGCCTTCCATCGAGTATTTGCCGTAGCTTTTGGCCGAAAGTTCGTCCACATGGCGGCGCACGCTCTTTACATGCTCGTCCAAATAACGCTTCCGCTCGTCGTCGGTTTCAGCGTTCACGTAGCCTATGAAGGCTGTAAGCGAAGCCTTGGAGTCGATGATTACGTCCTTGTGGTCGGGGTAATGCAGCACCACGTCGGGGCGCATCATGTCGTCGGTGTCGTCGTTTCTGATTACGTGTCCCTTGGAGTCGCGCATCGTGTACTGAACGTCGTACTCCACGCCCTTGGTAAATCCGAACTTGTCGAGCAAATCGTTGAGCTTCATTTCGCCGAAGTCTCCCTGTATTTTCGGTCCCGTCTGCAACGCCTTCGACAGCTTCTCGGCCTCTGCTCCGAGGCTTGTTGTGGTGGCGTGCATCTGCCGCAGCTGTTCGCTTAGCGACGCGGTGCTTCGCGTAAACGACTCGCGGTTGTCGTCCATCGACTTCTTCATCTCGGCCATTACGGCTCTCATCGGCGCCAGTATGGAGTCAATCTGGTTGCGGTTGGTGTTGCCCAGTTCCTCGGAACGTTGCTTCAGCAACCTCTCCGTGGTGGTGTTCAGCTGTTCCTGCATCAGCTTCAGGCGTTCGGCAAACTGCTTGTCGAGCATTGCCGTGCGCTCTTCGCTGTCGCGTTTGTGCCTCCGATCGGCCTCTTCAAGCTGCGTTTCAAACTGTTGTTTGGCCTCGTTCATCCGCCGTTCGTGCTCGTTCTTGCTGTCGTCGAGCTGCCTTGAAAGCATTTCCGCTTCCTTTTGTTTCGCCGAAATATCACTTGCCATGGCCGAAATGCGGTCGGACATTTCCCTGTTTTTCTTCTGACCTATGGTCATAAGTATGATGGTTGCGACAAGTGCGCCGGCTAAAAAGAGCAGTATTGATGTCATTTGTCTATTTAGGAGTTAAGGAAGTTATTGAAATCAGATAAGTAAAGACTGCATGTATGTTATTAAAATCAATAGTGATTTATATTTGACAATGTGACATATATGTGTCGATACCGCCAATGTCTTTTATTAAAGACAACATGCTTTGTCGCAACAAAATTACTAATTATTGGCGATACGTACAAACCTTTGCCTGATAAAACGTAAAAGGCGCTTGCCACATGCGTTGCAAAAGGCCGTCAATCGCCTTGCAAAAGGTGGCCTTTTGCTTTGTAAAAGGCCGTTAATTATAAGGTAAAAGACGTCCTTTTAGAATTGAAAGGGAAAGGTGCGGATTTGCTTGCGGTTATTGAATAAATATCATTGGATTGCGATTGATTATAAGCATTGCTGCTTGTTTTGCTTACGGTTTTCACAGCGTATAAAGTCAGTGATGCTTAAAAAGAAATCCCCTAGCCGTTTGTTGTTGTGCAATGGGCGAGGGGAGGGATGGGGAATAAAGGCTTTTGCTTCTTATTTTAATGTCTGCGTCTTCGGCCAGTTGACAAGGAACAGCCGCTCGGTGGCGCGTGTGAAGGCGGTGTACAGCCAGTGGATGTAGTCCGGAGTGAGCATGTCGTCGGTCATATAGCCTTGGTCTATGTACACGTGCGCCCACTGTCCGCCCTGCGCTTTGTGGCATGTCACGGCGTAGGCGAACTTCACTTGCAGGGCGTTGTAGTACATGTCTTCACGTATCCGCTTCATGCGGTCGGCCTTGAGGGGTATGTCCTGATAGTCTTCTTGTACGGCGTTGAACAGCTGTTCGCTTTGTTGGCGCGTCAGTGCAGGGGCTTCTGACATGAGCGTGTCAAGCAAAACGGTGGCCTTCAGTTCGTAATTGTCGTAGTCGGGGAATTGCAGCCACACGTCGGCGAACTTGAATCCGTACAGCTCCCTGACGTTGCGCACGCGCTGTATGACGGCTCTGTCGCCGTTGGCGATGAACGAAGAGGTGAGTGAAGAGCGGAGAGTGAAAGGTGAAGGGTTCATTTGACTTGTTGGCAAAGAACCTGTATTGCTATTTAATTCTTCACTCTTCACTCTTCGTTCTTCACTCCCTTTCTCCTTCTCCAGCCAGTAATAGTTGTTTTTTACGACAATAAGCATGTCGCCTGTGGTAAGTTCTTCCTCCCGTCCGAGCACCATGTTGCGTATTCCGGCGTTGTAAATGTTGGCGCGCTTGTTACTGCGTGTCACAACCATTGTTTCGTCGATGCCCACTTCGGAGTAGCTGCTGTTAAGCTGTTCTATAAGTTCGTCGCCGGGCACCATGCGTATGTCGGCAAACCCGGAGAACTTTATCAGCGGCAGTTGGGTGACTTCGTCGTGTGTTATCATGCGCCTGATGACCGTCGCGTTGTAAAGAATGCCGGAGCCTTCGGCCTGTCTTAACACTTCGTCAAGGTCGCATTGGTACACCCTCATGCCGTAACCGGCCATGTATTCGGCCGACAGTGCAGGCGACTCTTCAGCACCTACGGGCGGCAGCTGGGCCTTGTCTCCTACGAGCATCATGCGGCAGTTGCGGCCTGAGTAGACAAAAGTCACGAGGTCGTCGAGCAGCCGTCCCGTGCCGAACGACATCGTTTCGCTGCCTCCCCCGTTGGCAATCATCGAGGCTTCGTCGATGATAAACAGCGTGTCTTGCGCCAAGTTGTCGTTCAGGTTGAAGCGGCTGTCCTCGCCGGTAAACGCTTTCTGTCGGTATATGCGGCGGTGTACGGTCAGTGCCGGGCGGCCGGCGTTGAGCGAGAATACCTTGGCAGCGCGCCCGGTCGGCGCGAGCAACACCGTCTTTTGCCGCAGCAGGCTCATTGTTTTTACAAAGGCTGCGGCTAAAGAGGTTTTGCCTGTACCGGCGGAACCGCGCAAAATCATCACAACATGGCTGTCTCTGTCAGTCATGAAGCGGCAGAATGTATCAATTGCAATGGCTTGTTCGTGGGTCGGAGCAAAGCCGAAGGCCTGCCTTATGAGCAAAGCCAGTTCGTCGACAATCATCAGTTTTTAACTTAAAGGTTTGGCCTTACGGATTATTTGGCGTATTTTTGCAACGCATAGGGATGCGCCGGGCTTGATGCAAACTTACTAAAAATAATTGGTATAACGTTTGGCGCATGCTGATAAATTAGTCTTTTTATCTGCGACAGGCACTGTTTTCGATTATGGCCAGATTCAACATGAACTACGTTTTGGGTGCGCTTGCGGCGGCCTTGGCCGTGACGTGCGCGCTCAGCATACACGCTCCGATGCGGTTTGACGACCGGCGTGCGGAGCGTGAGCAGGCAGTGAAGGAGCGGCTTGTCAAGATAAGGTATGCCGAGGAGCGTTACCGTAAGGCCAACGGCGTTTACACTGACGACTTTGGCGAGCTTGTACGCGGCGGATTTCTTGCCGACTCGCTGCAATATATACCGTTTGCCGGAGGAAAGAAGTTCGACATCGCCGTGAACACTCAAACCGGAAAGTCGGGGCGGCAGATACCTTTGATGGAGTGCGGAGCGGAATATGCCGATTATCTTGAAGGCCTTGACGGCAACAGCATCTCCAATCTTATTGAAGAAGCAGAGACCGCCGGACGTTATCCGGGTTTGAAAATAGGAGACTTAACCACACCTAACGACAATGCAGGAAACTGGGAATAGAATATTTCAACATACAGGCAAGGGTGCTGACGGTGCACGTCCGCTTGCCGATAACACAGTGAACAGTCTGTCAACCAAGAAGAGTCCGCGCTTAGTCATACGTGTGGGACGCCACACTCTGTCGTTTTCCGCGCTCTCGTCGGGCACTTCTTCCGGCATAGTGTTCGAGCCGTACACGGTAAGGAGCGGCATATCCATGGCGGCGAACCTTAGGGAAGCCTTCCGCGACATCGACTTGCAGGCAGGCGGATGGCACAGGGCGATGGTGATGGTTGACTCGCCTGTGCTGATGGTTCCTATCGACGAGTACAAGGATTCGCTGAAAGAAGTGTATTATCATCATTCCATCACGGGGCGCACTGCCGAGAGCGTGATGCATGCCGTGCTGCCTTCGCTCAACGCCGTGGCCGTATATTCCATGAACAAGGACTTGAAGCTGGTTGTTGACGACCATTTTGCTGACGTGCGTTTCACCCATGTCTGCACTCCCGTATGGGAGCACCTTTACCGCCGCAGCTTCACCGGCGTAAGGCAGAAGCTGTACGCTTATTTCCACGACAAGAAACTCGATGTGTTCAGTTTCCAGCAAAACCGCTTCAGGTTCACCAACAGTTTCGACACAAACCTTGTGCCCGACGCCGTTTACTTCATGCTGAACGTATGGAAACAGCTGGCCTTTGACAACCGCCGCGACGAGCTTCACCTTGCAGGAGAACTGCCCAACCGCGACGAACTTGTGCAGGAGCTGCGCCAGTTCATACAAAACGTGTACGTGATAAACCCCAAGGCGGAGTTCAACCGCGCTCCAATAACCGAGATAAAAGGGTTGCCATACGACCTGATGACATACTTCTTGAAGAATTAATAAGGGTATTTTCTTAACTCATAACTCTTAATTCTTAACTTTAAAAGGTGCGAATAATAACGGGAATATACAAAGGACGTCACTTTGAAATACCCAAGACGTTCAAGGCGAGGCCGACAACCGACTTCGCCAAGGAAAACATTTTCAACGTGCTTAACGGCTACATCGACCTTGACGGGGCGGTTGCGCTCGACTTGTTTTCGGGCACCGGCAGTATATCGCTTGAACTGCTGTCGCGTGGATGCGCCTCGGTCGTAAGCGTTGAGGCCGACCGCGACCACCACGCATTCATCCGCCAGTGTCTCAAGAAGCTTGGCACTGACAAGTGCATACCACTGCGCGGCGACGTGTTCCGCTTCATTAAGAGCTGTCGTCAGCAGTTCGACTTCATCTTTGCCGACCCTCCTTACGCCCTTCCCGAACTGCCGCAACTGCCTAAGATGATATTGGAGCGCGGAATGCTGAAGCCCGGCGGCATATTCGTTTTCGAGCACGGCAAGCACAACTCGTTCGAGGACGTGCCCGGTTTCATCGAACACCGCGCCTACGGCAGCGTAAACTTCAGCCTATTCCGTCAGCCGGAAGCGACGGAATAGCACAGCCAAGTAAATCAGATAAAGTGTTTTTCATTTTTACTGTCACACTGTCACGGCGTGTCTTAAACCGCTGATTGCCAGTCGGATATGCTGTGACAGTAATTCCGGTTGAATGTCACCGTCTGTCACATCGTTAGCTTTTAATTAACGCAATGCCGTCGGCTTTTAGTTGAATGATAAATGAATAAAATGCAAAACTCCACCTTTCGCCCTGCAAAAGGTGGCATATTACATGCTAAAAGGTGGCCTTTCGCATCGCGAAAGGCCACCTTTTGCAAAACGGCTGTTTACCGTATGTCTTGCTTGCCGTTACAGAGTGTCGGGAAACACCTCGTCGTCGAGTAGCACGCCGTCGCCTGCCGGGGTGTCGTCTGCGCCGAAGCTATTGGCCAAGTACTGGATGCACATTACCACCATGTGCTCCTTTCCCGTGTTGCGCAGTGCGCGTTTGCCTGCCGGAGCGACGCGGACAAGGCTGCCTTCGGCCACCGGAAACACCTTGTCGTCAACGCGGAACTCGCCCTCGCCCTTGATTATCATGTACAGTTCTTCATGCTTCTTGTGGGCGTGCAGGAAAGGACTTTCCTGTCCGGGCCACATCGTCTGCAACGACATTTCCATGCCGGTGGCCTTCAACTCTTCGCCTGTGAATACTTTTCCGTTGATGAACACACCCTCGCCGAGCGGCAAAACATAGTTTTTCAAATCGTCAAACTTGCCAGTGGATATGGCTGTGAAGTTCGTGCCTTCACCTAAAACCTTAAAGTCTTCCATAATGTTTTCTCCTTATTCCTGATGTCTTTACGCCTGCAAAGATAATGCATAAGTAATTGTTATGCAAGAAGTCACCCCGGCGTAATAAGGTTACGCCGGGGTGACTAATGTTGGTTTACAGCGCGTTAGACCGCGGATGTTTTGCAAAGTTTAACTTAATTCGTAATGTATAATACACAATGAGTAATCAAGCTGCGCACCACCAATCTTTTAGGCGTAAGCCCAATTATGCATTGTGCATTATTAATTATGAATTAAATTCACTTGTTGTCGTAAGCGTGCAGCGGATAGTCTATGGTGTAATGAAGGCCGCGGCACTCCTTGCGCTCGATGGCCTGGCGTGTGATGAGATAGCCTACGTTAATCATGTTGCGCAGTTCGCAGATGTCGCGGCTGGCCTTTACGCGCTTGAACAAGGCTTCGGTTTCCTCGTATAGCAGGTCGAGGCGGTCCCAGGCGCGCTTCAGGCGCAGGTCGCTGCGCACTATTCCAACGTAGTTGCTCATTGTTGCGCACACTTCCTTGACGCTTTGCGTGATGAGCACTTTCTCCTCGTTGGTCATCGTTCCTTCGTCGTTCCACTCCGGCACGCGGTCGTTGAACTCGTAGCCGTCAACGTTCGCGAGGCTGTGGCGTGCCGCCGCGTCGGCGTAGACGACGGCTTCTATGAGCGAGTTGCTTGCCAACCGGTTGCCGCCGTGCAGCCCCGTGCACGAGCATTCGCCAATTGCGTAGAGGCGGTGTATGCTGGATTCGCCGTTCAGGTCAACCTTTATGCCGCCGCACATGTAGTGGGCTGCCGGGCGCACGGGTATGTATTCCTTGGTTATGTCAATGCCTATGGAGAGGCACTTTTGGTAGATGTTGGGGAAGTGGTGCTTGGTTTCCTCCGCGTCTTTGTGCGTAACGTCGAGGCATACGTGGTCGAGGCCGTGTATCTTCATCTCCTTATCTATGGCGCGGGCTACTATGTCGCGCGGCGCGAGTGACAGGCGTGGGTCGTATTTCTCCATGAATGACTCGCCCGTGGGCAATCTGAGGATGCCGCCGTAGCCGCGCATGGCTTCGGTGATGAGGTAGGCCGGGTGTGTTTCATGCGGATTGTAGAGCGCCGTGGGGTGGAATTGTACGAACTCCATGTCCTTCACCGTGCCCTTGGCGCGGTACACCATGGCTTCTCCGTCGCCGGTGGAGATTATTGGGTTTGTGGTAGTCTGGTACACGGCTCCGCATCCGCCGGTGCACATCAGGGTGACTTTGCTCAGGTAGGTGTCCACCTTCTGCGTGTCAGGATTCAGCACGTAGGCGCCGTAACATTCTATGTCGGGCGTGCGGCGCGTCACCTCTATGCCGAGATGGTGCTGCGTAATGATTTCCACGGCGAAGTGGTTTTCCTTTATTTCAATGTCCGGATTGCTGCGGACTGCGGCCATCAGGCCGCGCTGTATCTCGGCTCCGGTGTCGTCGGCGTGGTGCAGTATGCGGAATTCCGAGTGCCCGCCTTCGCGGTGCAGGTCATAGTTGCCGTCTGCGTCCTTGTCGAAGTTTACGCCCCATTGCACCAGTTCCTTGATTTGGGCGGGCGCGTTGCGCACCACTTGTTCCACGGCCTGGCGGTCGCTTATGTAGTCGCCGGCAATCATCGTGTCCTCGATGTGCTTGTCGAAGTTGTCCACCGCAAGGTTGGTGACCGATGCAATGCCGCCCTGCGCCTTTGCCGTGTTGGCCTCGTCGAGCGTAGTCTTGCAGATGATGCATATTCTGCCTTTGTGCGCCCGGGCCACTTTCAGGGCGTAGCTCATGCCGGCGACGCCGCCGCCGATAATCAGGAAGTCGTATTTGTAGACCATATTTATTGTTTTAAGTTTCATCAGGCAGCCTGTTGCCGATGAATGCCCGGCTTGTGGTTGTCCGCCTGCAAAAGTAATAATAAACGTTGGAAAAATCCAAAAAAACGCATCATAATGATACATTTTATGAATGTCCGCACGGCTTCCATTCATCGGTAGTTAAAGGAGTTAAAGAAGTTAACGCTCCCTGCGGTCGCTAAGAAGTTAAAGACAAATGCCTTGTTGTCTTATATGCATGCTTGACAGTGTAGGGCGATTGTGGGCATTCATGATATATTTTGGCTTATTTCGTGTGTTCTGTTGCCGCCTTCCGGGCATTGTTTTTCACTTGGTTGTAGTAGTGTATGTAACTCGTTGGCATACAGCTACTTACATCCGGCTTTGTAAAAGGCCGCCTTTTAGCTTGTAAAAAGTGGCCTTTTGGAGTGCGATTGACGGCCTTTTGCAAGGCGAAAGGTGACCTTTTAAATTGAGAATTGATAATTGGCAATTGACAATTATGATTTGCCTTGTTGTCAGGCAGACTTGAGGGTAATCATAATTATCCATTTTCAATTCTCCGTTCTCAATTGAAAATAAGGGAGGGAGTTTGATTACCATAGTTTGTTAGGGCGCAATCGTAGTACTTGGTAATCGTTAAGTATTGTGTCGTACGTTAAATAGTGTTATATTATTACAGTGTAAATGTACAATAAGTGTAGCCTTTTCGTTATCTTTGCAAGAAGTAGATGATTGGTAATGAAGAAACTACGACTTGTATTATTCTTGCTTTACAGCATCCTGTTTGTGGCTGAAGCCTGCCTTTTTGCAAGCGGCGGAGTGCGCACTGTGGGGTTTGTGATGTTCACAATATCATACGTTTTGTTTATTGTTCTTTTGCTGGTGACACGTGGCAAGCGATAATGTTTTGCTTCGCTTGTCGCTCGTTGCGTCCGTGCGGATTTGCAATCCGCACATTGTTTATATGGATTTGTAATCCATGGACACACTTTTTCAACGCTTGGGCCGGATTATAAATCCGTATTTTGTTGTGCGGCGGATTGCAAATCCGCCGATACAGGGCATTTGGCTTTAACTCCTAACGCAGCGAAGCGGAGTGATAACTTCTTTAACTCCTTTAACTTCCTTACAAAAACGTGAGTTCGGTATAATAATCTTATGCAATAAGCCTGCTTTTATCAATGATGTCAATATTGAGTGACGGTTTCTTAGGAAGCAGGTTGTATGCGATAAGCCCTGCAATCAGGTTGGAAGCAAAGCCGTCAATGC
>ERZ780108.3-NODE-3-length-93996-cov-13.0939_pt1 | contig 93996 bp, 69 predicted proteins | sample MGYA00511369_ERZ780108 | MGnify/ENA primary metagenome ERZ780108 (study PRJEB29588, sample SAMEA2159553) | human gut metagenome | biome: human gut; feature: human-associated habitat; material: faeces | place: Denmark | collected 2008/2010 ...
GCGCTGAACGCATATTGTGGCTCGACTACGGCCATCTTGACGGCGACGACACCGACAGCCACATTGACACTCTTGTGCGCACAGCCCCTGATGACACATTATTATATGTGCGTTGCACAGACGAACAGGACAGCCACTACGCCGACCTGCACCTCATGGAGGAACAGCTCAAGACGCTGCGGACGGCTGACGGACGGCCATACCGCCTGCTGCCTCTGCCCATGCCGCGGCCAATCTATGACGGGGAAGACCGCCTGCCGGCCACATACGCCAACTTCGTAATAATAAACGGGGCTGTAATCTACCCCACATACGCCCAACCCGACAACGACGCGGAGGCCGCACGGATTATCGGCAAGGCGTTTCCCGACCGCGAACTGATAGGCATCGACAGCCGCACAGTTATACGCCAGCACGGTTCGCTGCACTGCTGCACGATGCAATTACCAAAATAATAAACAATAAACACCCACCCCAACCCTCCCGAAGGGAGGGAGCTTGATTACCTATAATAAAGGAGTCATCTTCAGCAAAAGCATTTCAAACTCCCTCCCTTGAGGAGGGCTGAGGTGGGTTTCAAATAATACAAGCATGAAAATAGGCATAATCCAACAACACAACACGGCCGACTGCGATGACAACATGCGCCGTCTGGCTGGCAGCATAAGGGCTTTGGCCGCCGAGGGTGCAGAGCTTATAATACTTCAGGAACTGCATAACTCGCTGTATTTCTGTCAGGTTGAGAGTGTTGACAACTTCGACTTGGCCGAGCCTATACCGGGTCCGTCAACCAGTTTCTTCGGCTCTTTGGCAAAAGAACTTGGCGTTGTACTCGTCACTTCGCTGTTCGAGCGGCGCGCCGCAGGGCTTTACCACAACACGGCGGTAGTCATCGAGCGCGACGGAACGATTGCAGGGAAATACCGCAAGATGCACATTCCCGACGACCCGGCCTACTATGAGAAGTTCTACTTCACGCCGGGCGACATGGGCTTCCACCCCATCGACACGTCGGTAGGCCGCCTCGGAGTGCTTGTCTGCTGGGACCAGTGGTATCCGGAGGCCGCACGCCTCATGGCGCTTCAGGGCGCAGAGATGCTTATCTACCCCACGGCCATAGGCTATGAAAGCTCTGACACAGAAGCTGAACAGCAGCGCCAGCGCGAAGCATGGACTACAGTGCAGCGCGGACACGCCGTGGCTAACGGCCTGCCCGTTGTCGCAGTGAACCGCGTAGGGCACGAGCCTGACCCGTCAGGGCAGACCAACGGCATTCAGTTCTGGGGCAGTTCGTTCGTTGCCGGGCCGCAAGGAGAAATACTCTACCGCGCCTCCGCCACTGACGAAGAGCGCACCGTGATAGACATTGACATGCACCGCGGCGAACAAGTGCGCCGCTGGTGGCCGTTCCTCCGCGACCGCCGCATCGACGAATACGGGGAAATAACCAAGCGGTTTATCGACTAACAACCATTTACAGTTATACGGTTTTGCGGTTATAAGATTATACGGTTACATCAAATAACCGCATTTCAAAATTCCGTAAAACCGTATTACCTCATAACCCTATAACCTCACACAAATGCTCCTTACCCTCCTTATCCCCTTCCTTGGCACTGTTGTCGGCTCTGCCTTCGTCTTCTTTATGAAAGACAAGATGCCGACGCAGGTGCAGAAGTCGCTCCTTGGCTTCGCCTCCGGCGTTATGGTGGCCGCCTCGGTGTGGTCGCTGCTCATTCCGGGCATGGATTTATGCGCCGACATGGGTAAGCTGGCGGTCGTCCCTGCGGCAACAGGCTTCCTCGCCGGAATGGCATTGCTGCTGCTAATCGACCGCATAACGCCCCACCTGCACATCGGCAACGCCAAGCCCGAAGGTCCTCGCAGCCGCCTCTCGCGCACGGCGATGCTATCGCTTGCGGTGACGATACACAACCTGCCCGAAGGCATGGGAGTGGGCGTAGTCATTGCAGGAGCGTTGCAGGACGGCACGCAAATCACCACGGCGGCGGCAATGGCGATGGCGCTCGGCATTGCCATACAGAACATTCCCGAAGGAGCTATCATCTCGATGCCCATGCGCGCCGAGGGCAACAGCCGCCTGCGCTCGTTCACCATGGGCGCGCTTAGCGGCATAGTAGAGCCTTTAGGCGGACTGCTTGTTGTGTTGCTGGCCTCAGTAATGACGCCCGCCCTGCCATATCTGCTGGCCTTCGCCGCCGGAGCTATGCTCTACGTGGTGGTAGAAGAACTAATCCCCGAAATGTCGGAGGGCGAGCACAGCAACATCGGCACTATCGGCTTTGCAATAGGTTTCACGCTGATGATGGTATTGGACGTGGTGCTCGGATGACTTTCCCGTGTAAAAACAACTGCCAATGAACAGTATTACAAACAAAGAAAAAGCAATATCCACATGGTGGATGGTACAAGGCGCGGCTTTCATCATACTCACCGTAACAGCCGTGTACAGGCAACCCAAGCCGCCCGTATGGGCATTGACTTTCGGCATAATCCTTTGCCTCGCCACCTATCTCAGGCAAAAAGGCGAAGATTTAAGGCGCATCGCCGACATGGTTTTGCTTGCTTATTCAATCTCGTTCGCCATCATCGCCTGCCTGCTTGCCTACATAAACGCACACGGAGCGGCTATTCAGGCCGTGTTAATCATTGTCGCTGTGGCGAACATCACGGCCAGCATAACGTCGCTACGGCGCAAAACCAAAAAGAAATAAGATTTTATTTTGCGAAATTACTGTCACACTGTCACCGCACTTCCTTACCCATTGATACTCAACAAGTTGCTGTGTGACAGTAAAACTGCATTGACTGTCACCTACTTCAAACGACAAGCAAAAATACAAACGAAAACAAACCTTGCTGCAAAACACGGCCTTCCGCATGGTGAAAGGCCGTATTTTGCAAGCTAAAAGGCGGCCTTTTACAATGCAAAAGGCCGCCTTTTAAAATTCATCCGAAATTGCCTTCTGCGGCGTTTCCGTATGCCTAAACGTCTTCGGAGTCACCCCCATCTGCCGTTTGAACATACGGCAGAAATGCGGATAGTCCTTATATCCGCTCTCAAAACATATCTGCTGGACAGTAAGCGATGAACGGCGCAGAAGATGGCAGGCAACGGCAAGGCGGCGTTCGTTGACACGCTCCAACAATGTCTTGCCTGTATGGCGGCGGTAAAACGCACAAAGAGCCGAACGGTTCATACCGACGTGGTTTGCGATGTCTGCTATCGAGACGTTACGCTTGTAATTGCAGTCAATGAATATTTCAATCCGTTTCAGGCGGTATTGCACGCTTGACTGCTTATCAATGCCGCCAACAGCCTCCTGCTCAGTGCTTTCTGCCATGACTACAAGCAGGGACAACAGGCATGCCACCCTGCCCGCCGCCGAGCACGACGACATCCGCCTCAAGCCTTCGGCCATGAGCTGCTGCGTCTTTCCAGTAAACCTGACGGCCTCCGTCCACCCTTTCATTGCCGAAAAAGCCCCGTCAAACTCCGGATATGCTGATGAAGCCGACCTTATGAAGTCGTCTGAAAATATTACGGTAATATTTTCTATCGACGCATAGGCGGCAGAGAACTGCCAGCAATGTGGCACTTCGGGCGGCAACAGCACTATGTCGCCTTCACTGAAAGGCTCGCTCACGCCGCCTATCGTCCTCACACCGCTGCCCGTTACAACAAACGACAACTCCCAAGTAGGCTGTTTGTGCATGCCAATCTGCTCGACTGGCTTCAAAAACACATGGTCGAAATGTACTGTCTCGTTCATAACTGCAAATATACGACAATAAAAGCAAACAAAAGAACAAACATAAGGCAGGATATAATAGTAACTTTGCAGCCGTTATCTGCATACGGAACATACGCCGGTTCACGTCGGCACCGACAACCGCCGGCATGATACATATTGAAACGTAACGCACAATGAACAACAACGCTTACCTCGAGTCAAAGCTACACTACGACATCCTTGACGGCCTTCGCGGAGTGGCGGCCATGCTTATAGTGGCATACCATCTGTTTGAAAGCTATTACCACGGCTCACCCGGACAGCCAATCAACCACGGATACCTGGCCGTAGACTTCTTTTTCGTGCTTTCAGGATTCGTCATAGGCTATGCCTACGACGACCGCTGGGACCGCATGACTACGTGGCAGTTCTTCAAGCGCCGTCTCATCCGCCTTCATCCCATGGTTATTTTCGGCTCGCTATTCGGCGCGGCACTGTTCTATTGCGGCAGTTGCCAGGCGTTTCCGCTTATCGGCGACACCCGATGGTGGATGGTGCTGCCGGTCATGCTGCTGGCCTGCACCATGCTGCCCGTACCCACTTCGATGGACATACGCGGCTGGGGCGAAACCAATCCGCTGAACGGCCCTACTTGGTCGCTGCAATGGGAATATCTCGCCAACATCCTCTACGCCCTGTTCATACGTCACATGCCAAAGGCGTTACTGGCCGTTTGCACAGCGGTGCTCGCCGCGTTCACGGTCATGCTCTGCCTGGACATCGACATTTTCGGCTTTCTTGAAGCGCGGAACAATGCGGCATATACCGTTGTTGGCGGCTGGAGCCTTACGCCCGACCAGCTGCAAATCGGACTAACGCGACTGCTTTACCCGTTTTTCTGCGGACTGCTTATATGCCGCATAGGGAGGCTTGTCAAGGTTCGGGGCGGCTTCTGGTGGTGCTCGATATTGATAGCCGCACTGATGTGCATGCCGTGGATGGGGCTGACAGAGACAGGGCAAGGCCGCTGGACCAACGGAGTATATGAAGCTTTTTGCATCATCGTAATGTTCCCTTTAATCGTAACAATTGGAGCAGGCAGCGCAATTACCGACAAACGGACTCTGGCCGTAAACAAATTCCTCGGCGACATATCCTATCCCCTATACATAACCCATTACCCCTTGGTGTACATGCAGATGGCATGGGCGGAGAAAAACCAGTCAGCACCCGTGTCAACCCACGTATTTGTTGCCGTGGGCACATTCCTGTTGGCCATAATCACGGCGTATGCCGCCTTCCGCCTGTACGACCTTCCTGTACGCGAATGGCTGAAGTCGAAACTCTTTAAGGTAAACAACAGCAAGAAAAAGGAGGGCATCCGCTAATCCATACCTTACCTGCCTCCATACCCCAGAACTGCCGGTAAACTGCAAAAGGCCGCCTTTTAGCGTGTTACACATGACCTTTTGGCTTGTAAAAAGCCATGTTTTACACGCTAAAAGACGGCCTTTTGCAACGCATTTGCTATTCTACTGATTATCAGATAGTTACAAGTAAAGACATGACACGCTCCATCTTACATATCAAACAATATTCCACTAATTTTGGAAAAATGGCAAAATTCCCTATTTCTTAATTGGAAAAACGGCAAAAAACAGCTATATTTGCGTTGAAAAAACGGACTAACAAATGTTAAAAAGAAAAATAGCCAGTTATATCAGGGAGTTTTACAACAATTCGCGCAACGCCCTACTCATCACGGGAGCGCGATATGGCAATGTTCTTACAGAAAAAAGATGACGCGCCTACTTATTATAAAGTGGACTTGTCGATGTTGCAATGACAACACCGGCAAGTCCACTTTTCGTCAAACATGCATGTTTTCTTAACTCTCCGCTCTTAATTCTTAACTTCCTTCGGCTCCACATAGCGGCCGTTCACCTTCAAAGGCTCTATGTGTAGGTTGATGTACGTGCCGTCGCCGAAGTGGCAACGCAGTTCCTGCTCTATGTCGGTGGCGCGGCTGTGAGCCTCGTATAGCGTCAGGTCGCCAGGCATCCGCAGGTGCATCTCGATGGATATGCGGTTGCCTATGCGGCGTGTGCGCAGGTTGTGTATGCCGCTAACGCCCGTCTCGGCTTCGGCTATCTCCTTGATTTTGCGCTCAATGTCCTCCGGGAGGCTCTTCTCCAACAGCTCGTCTGACGCCTGTTTCATCAGCGCAAGGGCGGTTTTTATTATGAAGACGCTCACCACCACGGCGGCTATCGGGTCGAGCACGGCCCAGCGTTCGCCGAGGAATATCGCGCCGCCTATGCCAAGCGCAGTGCCGATTGACGAGAAAGCGTCGCTGCGGTGATGCCATGCGTTGGCAACGACGGCCTGCGACTTCGTCTCGCGTCCTACCCTCGCGGTGAATCGGTAACACCATTCCTTGGACACGATGCTGATTAACGCCGCCCACAGAGCTATCATTCCGGGCTGAGGCAGAGTCTCGCCACGCAGCGCTACGGCTATCTTTTCAGCTCCTCCATAAAGTATGACGACGCCTACGGCAAACAGCGCGAGGCCGATAAAGGCCGTGGCCAGCGTCTCGTATTTGCCGTGGCCGTAATCATGGTCGCTGTCTTGCGGCTTGTTGCTTAGCTTGACGAAAACTATTACTATCACGTCGGTAACGAGGTCGGAGAGCGAATGTACTGCGTCAGCTATCATCGCCGACGAGCGGCCGAGCACTCCGAAAGCGAACTTCAAGGCCACAAGCAGCACGTTTATTATGCTGCCAAGCACCGTAACACGGTATATTCTACGTTCACGATTTTCCATAACTTTCATTATTTATGTCATGAAGTTAAAGAATTTATAAGATGGTATAGAAGTTAAAGCCAAATGACTTTCAATATTATTCTCCAATGAAGGTTATGGCTTTAACTTATATAGCATCTATAAATTCTTTAACTTCTCATACATCCTTTTTCCCGAATGCCGGGTCAATCTTCACAAACGCCGCAACGACAAAAGTCATGGCGCAGAGCAACACGACGATGATGAAGAACCACAGATAGCCTACAAGTTCCTGCAACCAGCCCGCCACGAAACCGGGAAGCATCATCGAAAGTGCCATAAGAGCCGTGCAGAGAGCATAGTGCGAGGTCTTATACTCGCCCTGACTGTAATAAATAAGGTACAGCATGTAAGCCGTGAAGCCGAAACCGTAACCGAACTGCTCTACAAAAACGCAGGCATTGATGATAAACAAACTTGAAGGCATGACGTAACTCAGATAGACATACACGAGGTCGGGCAGCGTTATGGCGCACACCATGGGCCAAAGCCACCGCTTTAGGCCGTCCTTGCCTGCCGCCATGCCGCCGAGAATGCCGCCGAGAGTAAGACCTACCACGCCCACAGTGCCCTGCACAAAGCCGTATTCCTGCGGCGAAAGGCCAAGTCCGCCGTTGCTTCCGCTGTCAATAAGGAAGAGCGACGACACCTTGGCGAGCAGCCCTTCGGGCATACGGTAGCACAGCATGAAGAGGAAAGCCCACACCGTTTCACGTACAGGAAACTTCGTGAAGAACGTCTTTATTGAATGCCACAGCTCGCCCCAAATCTCCGCAGCACTGGCATTGCGCCGTTTACGGTCGGACAACGGGCAGGGCAATACGTAGCTGTGCCACAACCAAAGGGCTATGAACAGTCCCGTAACGCCGTAGAACATCAGGCTCCACGAATAACGTATGCTGCCACGGAAGATTACCTGCAGGTTGCCTGCCACCATGACAAGGAAACCTTGTCCGAAGATGGTGGCAAAACGGTAGAACGTGCTGCGGATACCGACAAACCATGCCTGCTTGTGCTCGTCAAGACCGAGCATGTAGAAACCGTCGGCCGCTATGTCGTGGGTCGCGCTGCTGAAAGCCATCAGCCAAAAGAAGCAAAGCGTGCCCTGAAGCCAGAAATCGGTCGGAATGGTAAAGGCAACGCCGCCGAATGCCGCGCCGACAAGCAGCTGCATGGTTATTATCCACCAGCGTTTCGTCTTTATGATGTCAACGAACGGACTCCACAAAGGCTTGATTACCCACGGCAGATAGAGCCATGACGTATAGAAAGTGATTTCTGCATTGGTAAGCCCCAGCTGCTTATAGAGCACAAGCGAAATGGTCATAACCGCCACGTATGGCAGCCCCTCGGCGAAATACAGCGAGGGAACCCAGCTCCAAGGACTCTTTTTTAATCCACAATTGGCTTTCGCCGAACTTTGTTTCATAATTCACAATTAATTCAATCCATAATCCATAATTCATAATTCATAATTTTGCTGCGCGTCAAAGTACGCTTTACATGGCAAGAACTGTGCGCAGACAAATTATGAATTATGAATTGTGAATTATGAATTAACCATATATTTTCCTTATCTCCGCACCACGGTAATAGTGCAAAAGTATTTCATCGTACTTGCATCCACGCTCGCCCATCACAGCAGCTCCTATCTGGCAAAGCCCTACTCCGTGCCCCCAGCCTGCGCCGGTGATGACGAAACGCGAGGGCACTCCGCCGTCAACGCCGAGCTTGTCAACCACGAATGCGCTGCTGTAAAGGTGGGTATCGCTCAGCGCGCGGCGTATTTCAAGCTCCTTGCCGATGGTGAACGTGCGCTTTGTTCCTATTATTTTCAACTTCCATATACGTCCGCTGCGCCCGCGCTCAACGGGCACAAGGTCGATGATTTTGCCAAAATCAATCTTCAGCTTGTCATAAACCAGCGCGGAAAGCCGCTCTTGCGTATATTCAACACGCCAGCGGTAGAAGTCCGAAGTCTCCTGGTCGTAATCGTTAAGCACCTGCGACAGAATGCGCTTGTCGTCCGTATTGCAATAAGCTTCGGGGCAGGAGCGAATCCAGCGCTCGGCCTCCGCCTCGTCGGTAAGGTCAGGCATGGCTGACTGCTGGTCGTCATTGTCCTTCAGAGCGACAAGATACGGCTGCGGATTGTCTTCCCAGCAATACTGGAACTCTTCCGTTATTCCGCCGCAACACTTGCTGAAACGCGCATCGCAAATATCGTCGCCATACATCAGGATTTGGCCGCGCGTCTCCCTTACAGCCTCCTCCACATGTGCATTGACAGCCTTGGTGATGCCTTGGTAACGCTGGCAGTGGTCGTCGGCACACACGTCAAAGATGGTATGATCGTCGCGGTCGTACCAGCGTATAAGCTCATCGTCTTTCTTGACGAACGAGAAAAAGCCGCTGCCGCCTGCATCCTGCCTGTGCCTGCGCTTGATTTGCGCCAACAGCCAGCTCCGCGATATGACGGAATGTGCCTTGAGAAATTCAAGCGACGAGGTTGCCTTCATCTCGCTTGAAATCACGCTTACCAAGTAATCTTCAACCGGAATACAGTTTATCACGCAAACCTTGTCTGCCTCTACAACAAGTTTCAGCGTGCCCAGGAAAGTCTCTGTCTCCTGCCGTTGCCAGTGGAAGTTCACCCCGATGGTGACCCCGTCGAGCGAGAACGACGCTCCCGGACTGTCCGGCGAGAACGTCAGCTCGCGGTAAAGGCTGCCGTTCCACAATATTCCACCTTCTGAAAACTCTACTTCCTGGCTGCCTGTAATGACTTCGCCCTTGGCCACATAATCACCGTTGAGCACGAAATGTATCTTCTCCGAACTCAAAATGCCTACCTGGACATGAGGCTCGCATCCCCTGCCAAGGAAACTTTTATCAGCAATCAATGACTGCTGCGAACTCTTTATCTTGCCTACGACATCCAGCATCGACGTTTCGTCAACGGCAACTTCACACAATATGCCGGCCACCTGTTGCGGTGTGAGGCGCTCAAAGTCCTCCTTACGCGGCGTAATGACAAGACCAGCCATGTCAAGCGCACCGGGGCTGACAAGGAACTTGTCGCCCTGCCGGCCATAATAGCAGTCGGGACGGTGCTTTGCACGCGGGAACACAACCGTCTGGCACACGCCGCCCACAATGCGGCTGATGACGTTCATCATAGGCTCCGACGAGCCGTCATGCCGTGGCAAAGCGTCATAGACACGGCGGAACAGAGCCATGTTGTTGTCGATATTGTGGCTTCTGACAAGAATCGCGGGGCAAACCCATCCGTTGACAACCGAGATGTCATCGCCGTTGTCAAGCGAATAAACCACCGTAAGCTCACGTTGCAGCCTGCCCCATGCTGCCTGCAAGGGCAAGTATCCCTGCAAAAATGCCTGGAAGTGCATGTGGTCGGGAGCCGAAGCGCCGCATTCCGGGCCATTGTAAAACACCGTCAAGTCCGGGAAACGCTGAAGCATGCGGTGTATTTCCGTGTAATAATCCAATATGCATTGCGGCCGGTGCGAGCGCAACGGTATAGTGAAATGTACCGGCATTATGGGGAACGGGTTGACAAGCATCTCGAACTTGTCGTCCAGATGCTTCACCATCTGCTCTCCGGGTCTGTTCACGCCGCACAGGAAACACGGCCTGCGGCTTATCGTATCCTTGTCAACCGAAGCGCCGGTAGACACCATCCTTGCAGGGTTGAATTGCAAGACGATGTTGTTTCCGCCTACGGCAAGACCGCGTTCCTGCACGTCGTGCAAGTCGCGGAAGTTGCGGCGCGCCATGTCCCATGTCTCTAACTGGCGGTTGAAAAAGCGCATCAGCGAGTTGTCCTCCAAAACCATTTCCTCGCCGGCGTTCATCTTCTTGCGCGCCATAAGCTCCATGGTGCGCAGCCTGTCCTTATATAAATTGTTGGCGTTTTCCTTCTCCACGCTAAGTGCAGCGTCGCTGTTGCCGTCCCAACGGCGGCAAAGGTACAGTTCGGTGAAGATGCGCCCGAGCCTGAACCTCCGGCTGAAGGCCAGTCCGATGGCATAATCCTCGCCGTAACTTGTATTCGGGAAGCGCACCTGACGCAATAAAGGAGTGAAAAAAGCACGCGGCGCGCCAAGGCCGTTGATGCGCAATGCGTTGTTGCATCCGTTCCGGTCAGTCCACTCCGCATGGCTTATAAGCCCGGGAGGCAGCGTGTTCAGGTTGAAGTCGCACATCCTGTAGCTGCCCACTATCATTGCGGCGCGCTGTTCATAGAATGCGTCCACGATGGTTTGCAGCGTTTTGGGCGACGAATAAAGGTCGTCACTGTCGAGCTGTACGGCAAAACGTCCGCAACGCGAATCGTCAACGGCCACGTTCCAGCAGCCGCCTATGCCGAGGTCGGTACGCCCCGGGATGATATGTATCAGCCGCTCGTCCGCATAGCCGTCGAGCAGCTTTGTTGTGTTGTCCGTCGAGTGGTTGTCAACCACAATCACGTTAAACTTGAACGAAGTCTCCTGCGACAGCGCGCTGTCAACGGCGTCACAGATTGTCTTCTCGCGGTTGCGCACCGGAATTACCACAGTAGCCTCGACGTCGAAATCCTGTTCGTCAAAATCTGGTTCGGCATAATAAGACGTGTCAACCAACGCCCCGACAGCTTTCAGGTGTGCCGTTACGGCCTGTTCCATTTCCACCTGCACGTCGCGGTTGGCAGGGTTTACATAGTCAAACTGCCTCACGCCGCTCGCCCTTGTGTCGCGTTCTTCCTCCGTATAAAGCAGCTCGTTGACATGGAACATCCGCCCGTGACGGCTCAAATAGAGCCAGAGTTCATACCATCCGGCATACCTGTAATCAGTCTCTTCTGTACTTCCTGCAAACGAATGCAGCAGTCGCGCGTCAACCATGACAACCGAGCCGAAGTCGAAATCATTGCGCAGGCTGCCTTCCTGCCAGTCAATCACGGGATGGGGTTCTTTCTCTCCGCCGCTCACCGTCCAACGGTCTGAATACACCAAGGCCGCGTCCATGTCTACGGCGGCCCTCATCATGCGCAGAATGGCATACTGTCCAAGGCTGACGGGAACGTCCTTCAAGAACAGCATGGCATAGTCGGCCGTCACGCTTTCGGCTATGGCACGCATTGCCGAAGCCGAGTGCAGGCCGTCAACGACGATAAACGAACAACCTTCGGGCACGGCATTGGCCATTGCAAAAGCACGCGTAACAAGCAGGTTGATATGGCCTATCATGCGGCTGCCGCACAGCTGCCGCAGCAAATTTTCCACCGAGGCATAGTCACCGCATGGCAGAAAACAGTCTATAGTTCCTCTCATTTCAATGATGTTTCTTCACTCTGCAAAGATAGTGCAAGCCGAGCGAAATGCAAAATAATTTGGTAAGGAAGTTAAAGGAGTTAGAGAAGTTATAGAAGTTAAAGCCGAATGCCTTACAAAATGTTTACAGCAAAGCATTCGGCTTTAACTTCTATAACTTCTTTAACTCCTACAACTTAATTCTTAACCTTTGAGAATATCGCTTTCTTACCGAACACAACCGTCTCGGCAAGGAAATAGTTGAAAAGTCCCGAAATAAGCAGCGCCGCAAGGTTGCACCACACCACCGTCCAGCCGAAAATGCGCTCGAACAGCAGCAGGAAAAGCATTTTCACCAAAAAGCCCAACGCCGACGAGATGTTGAACACAACGAAACGGCGGCAGAAGTCGGCTGCGCAGCGGTTCTCTATGCGGCTCTTCCATATCCAGCAGTACGAGCAAAGGAAATTGCTCAACACCGCGAACTCGAACGATATTACCGGCGACACGATATAATCGCCCCAGTATGTATCGAACACATACGTGGAACACAGCCACAGCACGAACGTGTCAACGCCGGTGCCGAACAGCCTACTTACCACAAACTCTATATAGCGAAGCATTTTTTATTAAAATGAAGAATGAAAAATGAAGAATGAAAAATGAAGAATGAAAAATGAAAAATGAAAAATGAAAAATGAAGAATGAAGAATGAAGAATGAAAAATGAAGAATTAAGACTGAAGAATTAATTGCGCATTATTCATTTCTAATTATTCATTATTCATTATTCATTTTTCATTTTTCATTATTTTCAACGGGTCTTTCAGTGCAAGCTCCTTCTTGTCCTTGAAGAACTGTATAAGGTACATCACGAAAAGCAGCACCGCTATGACAAATCCCACGGCATCAAACACGCCGAACTCGTAGCCGTAGAGCGAATAACGGTCGTCAGCCCACGACGTGTACATGTAAAGGGTGTTGATTAAAATCACGACGAGACGGAACTCCGTAGGGCCGAAACTGCTGTAGGTCAGGCGGAACTCGCCTTTCAGTATCGCGCCGATATAAGTATATATCGACAAGCACAGATAACCGGCCAGCACCAGCATTGCCACATCGAACCTCAGCATCGGCGACAATCCGGCTCCTATGCACATTATGCACAGCGTCACGGCGTCAAGCGTATGGTCGATGAAGAAGCCGTACACGGGGCGCTGCGTTTTCCGCACGCGCGCCAGCGTGCCGCCAAGGCTGTCGCCAAACCAGTTTACGACAAGGCCCAGCGACGACAGCCAAAGCCATTCCACGTCATAATTGCCCAGGACGAAGCCCACGGCGCATATCACCGCTCCGGCCACTCCGAGGAATGTCAGCATATCGGATGTCACCCACTGCGGCAGTCTTTCGGCCATCCATACAAGCACTTTCTTTTCCGCCGCGTTGAGGATTGAAGTCTGTATCCTTTGCGAAGTTTCCTTTCCCATGGTTATGATAAAAACTCGAAATTCGGCTGCAAAGTTACATTTTTATTACGAATTTACACACATCTGCCCACCTTTTTTGTGCCCTTTAACGGCAAAAAAACAACGCAAATGGCATCCGCACACCGGCTCTGCGCAAAAGACTTGGCCGGAGAATACGGCCGTCAAGCCGCAAGCCGGCTGACGCAAGAAAAGCAAAACACGGCAAAACGCAGCGCAAAAGGCCGCGTTTCACAACATAAAAGGCGGCATTTCGCAATGCGAAACGCCGCCTTTTGCCATACCTCAGCCAACTTCCTGGCTGTCAGCCTGTTGGCTGCACCGTCCGCGCCTGACGCCTGCCACGGCCTTTGCCGTGGCCAAGCGCCGCAGGCGGACGCCATACAATCTTTTTACCTGACAGTTATCTTGCGGGTAAACGTACCGTCGGCTGTAACAACGCGCACAACAGCCACGCCGCTGTCAACGCCGTATAGCTTGCATGACGTGCTTCCGCCGCCTACGCTCTCACGCTTGAGCAGAGAGCCGCCAACCGAATAAACGCCTACCTCCATAAGCTCCGCGCCCGAAGACACTACTACCTGGCACGGCTCAACCGAATAAACACTCACGTCGTTGCCGCCGCCCGTAACATCGGTTACGCCCGTAGAGCCGTCAGAACCTGAACCTGCGCCCTTGGCTCGGATGAAGTAACGGCCGTGCGACGAACCGTCAACGCTTATCGTCATGCCCTCGGTGAGCGGCGTGTCAGTGCCCGTCTCGGCGTCATAGAGCGACGGTTCGAGCAGAGCCTCAACGCCTGTGAACGTCAGCGTGGTTACATCGCCGTCGGCAGCGAACACGCCGAGCGGTATCTGCTGCAAGTCCTTAACGCGGTTTACGCTGACCGCCTTGTCGCCTGCCACGGTGTAGACAGACAGCTCGTTGGCGTTGTTGCCGAGCAGGTTGCGCATCAGCTGCACGTCCTCTGCCGCCTCATATCCGTTGACAGCACCGCCTGCGTATGCCAGCACGGCTCCGCTCCGGCCCGTCTCGTTGTCGGCGGTTATGGTGAAGGCCGTCGTCTCTGTTCCGCTACCGGCTTCAGAAACAAACTTCTGCATGTCTGCCGTGAACTTTATGGTGTTGTCACCAGTGGCGTCGGCTTTCCTCTCCACGAAGAACGCGCCGTAAGGAGGTATCACCGAAGAAGCGTCAGGAGTAAGCCAGTTGTTGCCGTCAGTGCCGCCTACGCCCGGCCCATTCTCGGTCTCCGTCCAGTAAGCCCCTGTCAACAGGCCGGAGTTCCCGGCAAAGAACGCCTGCAAGTCAAGCGGCGCCATGTACGGGTTGCCCACTATCATGTATTTGCCGTCTTGTGAAGCGTCGAGCGTAAGCGATACGTCGTCGTTGCGCTTAAGGGCGAGAGGGTCGCTGCGGTCGAGCAGGCCGGATATGAACAGCCTGCCTTCATTCGTGCGGTCGATGGTGCCGGTGCTTACATCATAGTCTGTATCGGCTTTCGGGAAGCGGAACACAAGGCTGCCAGCCGTGCCGCCGCTCGCGTTGGCCGCCTTTATTGAGAAGCCGGCTCCTGCCGTATATGGCACAGAAGCGTCATTGTAAGCCGCGCTCCACGTCGGCGTTGAAGTATTGAAGCCTACTGTTGCAGTGGTTGTCTGGCCCTCTACTATTGTCGCATTCTCGTCCCAGCTGCGCTGGTAAACGGCAGGGTCAAGGCGGCTGTAACCGCCATCGCCGAACGTTATGCCGGTGAAATACCTTTCTTCGGCCTGCGTGCCGGTAGATTTGGTGTACCAGTCGCCGGCATATACGTCACGCAGCGGCGTGCTGACCAATGTCCACGTCTTAGTAGGCACGGACACGTCCATCCACGCCTTGGTGTAGATGAGCTGCTCGGCATGAAGCATCTGCGCGCCCTGCATGAAGTGGATGTCGTGGCAGATGTTCACACGGAAACGCTGGGTGGTCATGTTGTTTGTCCTCCCTTCCGGGTCTTTGTCATACACCATCAGGTCATACTGTATGTTCTCCGTCGGGTCGCCCATGCCGTCAGGACGCAGGCCCGCGTCAGTGCCAGCCCATGAAGAACCGCCGTTTCTAAAGCCGGCCATGTATAGCTGCGCCTTGCTGTCCGTAGGCATGACAACGTTCGAGAACAGCATCGGCACAAAGCCTGCAGCCTCGTCGTCGTCGGTATATGAGCCGTCGGTTATCTTAAGGTCTGCCGCCTTGGCGCGTTTCCACATCGTGTCGTTGTTCCAGTTGTCGTTCTCGCCTCCGCTCCATACAAGGTTCTCGGGCACTACTTTCATAGTCATCGGGAACGAACCCCAGCAGCTGTTGTTCACGGCGCGTCCGTGCTCGGCAAAGTTGATGGCGAACGTATAGGTATATCCTTCGCGCGGAGCGAACGTAAACTTCGTACCGTCGGCAAGCGTCTGCTCGTCAAGGTAGAACTGCACTTCCGCCTCGTCAACGTAGTCTGAACTTGTGTTGTATTCCTGTGCCTTCAGGCTCAGTATTTTACCGATGGGGTAAGTGTACTGGCTGAAGTCCTCAACGTGTACAAGTCCCGTGTAGTTAGGGTCGTCCGTGTCAATGAGGTACAACTGGGTATAGTCTACGTCGCCAGCGCTCTCAATCAGTCCAAGCTCCTCTACATTGTCGCTCGTGTATTCCGCACCGCGCAGGCTTATCTTTACGCGCCTGCCACTCTGTCCGTCGGTATAGGCAGCGTCCTTTATCTGGTAGAGACCTATGCGCAGTGCAGGGTTCAGCCCTTCAGGATAATCAGTGATTTCGTTGAAACCGGCATGCAGCTTCGGAGCTTCGCCGCTGGCCGTAAGCGTAAGGGGCACATAATCCCAACAGATTCTCTCCCACTGGGCCTCCGTCAATTCCGAATCTGACGGGCGCACCGTTGTAATCGGGCTAATCACAAGCTCCAAGCCATTTTCCAAGATAGCGATGTCAAGGCTCGACCTGTGAAGCACAAGCTTGTGGTTAAGACCGCCCTCCGGCCCCGGCTGGTCGAGGTAATGCTGTATCAGGTCAATCTGGTTCTGTGTAAGACCGTCATGAACACCCGGTTCTGCTGCAACAGGCACTACTCCGTCAAGGCTCTCAACATCACGGTAAGCCCTGATGTCACGGAGCGATGTCAATGCCGACTGGAGCGACTCACCGCCATAAGTGCCGTTGGGGGCAACAAACTCCTGCTGGCTGCCGAAGAACCAGTCGAAATAAACGTCAGTGTCGATTGTCTCATACTGCTCCTCACCTGTTTCCGGGTCGCGTACCACATTGCCGCTTTCATCGAGCTGCGGCACACGCAGCTGCGCCGTGAAGTTGAACGCCTGTCCGAGGCAATGGTCTCCATCGGGTTCGGCTACCTCGCCGTTAATCTTGATGAGCGTCTGTGCCGTCACATAGAATGTGCTCTTTATGGCACACGGGTCGTTCATAAAATCGGCAAAATCCTTGATGGTATTAGTACCTTCGTTTTTGCGGTCGAGTATGAACATTATATAGCGTGTGTTGGGTATCATGTTTGAGTAGAAATCTACCACCAATTCACGATTTTCATCCGCTGCCGAACCAGAACGGTAGAAGTAATACCGCCCACCTTCAGAATTGTTGATTGCGATATTTTCTTGGTCGGGAACATACTCGGTGTTTGACTCGAAGTTGGGCTTCCAGTGAAGCGAGGCTATCTTCTGGTCGTAGCCCGGGTGTTCGGGGTCTTCACTCTCGCCGACACCGATTTCAACTATCGACTGACTGATGGCATCAGCTATTTGCTCTACGGTGGGATTTTCATTGTTGCCTATCAAGATGTTGTACTTTGCCTCGTCTATGAAGCAGAAGTCGATACCCTCGGGTTCGAGGCTGCTGTCTGTTTCATCGGGGTCTGAACCGATGCGTTCGCACAGCTGATACCAGTCGAGCGACGCGCGAAGCAGCGTGCGCTCGCCCGTGCAGGCATAGTCTTTCTGCATCACTGTTGCCGTAGGCTGGGCTATGTACACCTTAATCTCGTCAAGATAGAAGTCGCCACCGGCCGTAGAGCCGCAGTTGTTGTCTACCTTCAGCTCATAGCTTACAAACTCGTCGGTACGCTCGTCCTTGTTCAGAAACGAGAAATATATCTGATACCAGTCATTCTGCTGTGAACCGTAGCCGTTGTCGTTGGTATATTCCGAGCCGTCGCCGGTATCAAGGTGAGTAGTGGTTGTTATCTGTCCCGTAGACTGACGGTAAAGAGGCACTCTCTCATCGTCTGCTGTAACGCCATAAATTGTGAACAGCATGGCAGAGTTCTCACTGTTGTCCACGTCTTCATCGGCACTCTTAACCCATGCGCTCACGAACAGCTCCGAACCGGGGCAAAGGTTCTCCGTGAACGGCAGCGTGACTATGGTTCCGGGGTTGTCAGACGCGTCAACGTAGAGGAAATAACCCTCGGCGTTGCGTCCTCCGAGACCTTCATTTGTCGGTCTTTTCACTGAATTTTTTACTATGTCACCGTAACCTACATAGTTGTTGGTTATAGCGTAAGTTCCCCACTCGGCAAAAGGTTGACGGTTATAAGCACTGTTATTATCTGTTGAACCGTCGAAATCAGCTGTCGTTGAACCGTCGAAGAACGCGTAAGAGCTGTAACCCCACTCCAACGGGAACGGATAATACCAATGGCTGCTCTGCCCAAACATATTTGCCACGTTGGGGTCATAGTCGAACGTGCGCGACGTCAGCAGCTTGTAGTTCTCGTTGCCGTCAAGGTAATTGGGAGTGCGGGTCAAGTAAACGTTGCTGTACCAGCTTTCATCACTGCCTATCACGTCGCCGCTCTCGCGGTGGCGGTCAATGCGGTCAAGCTCGTGCTGGGTGAGCAGGCGCGTGTCCTTCTTGAACGTAAGGTTGAACTTGGCTATGTTATAAGTAATTTCGCCCACAGTCTTCGTAACAACGATTGTGGCCGTCTGCCCGTCGCTCACGCTCCAAGGTTCGCGTGAATTGGCCGAAGCCGGACGGAAGAATATTGCGCGGTTGTTACCGCTTAATGTTATGGAAGTTGATTCATTTCCGCCTGACGCTCCATTATGGTTTCCTCCGGAAAGAAGACGGAACACGTTGTTCGGAGAAGATATCGTAACGGTAAGGTTGGTGTTATTATCACCGTCTATGCGGTAACCGTTGGCAAACTTCGACAGGGCTACAAGCTCGTCGGTCTGGTTACCGAGGTGGTCGCAGGGGAAAGTTATGTCGTATTCCTCCAAAAACTTCTTACCGTCTCCGTCACCTCCACGATATTCCGCATTCTCAAGACGCCCCATACCGTTCTTCCAGCCTTCGGTCTCGTCGGCTCCGCCACGGTCGTCTACACCTATTATATAATAGATTACACGCAGGCTCAACGTTGGCTCCCAAAAGCCACCATTCAAAAAGCTACCACCATTGCCAGAATTGAAGTTCTCCGTAAAGTCAAGATAACCTGACGCATCGCAGGCTATTATGTAGTACTTGTTGTCTGCGCTTCCGTTGTCAAATTCGTTATTGACATAATTCCGGTAGTCTGCATCTGTAGGATAAGTGAATGTAGCCCGACCCAAATCTGTACCGTTTACTGAGTGTCCGCCAACATAACCGTTGGCAAAGCGGTAACTGTTTTTCGCAGGCTCTAACAAGTCATAAGTTCGCCTATTCAAACCACTACCCACAGTATAGCTTAATGTGCTTTCGGTAACAAAGTTGTACCAACGCTGATACGACCGCGCACTAAGGTTTTCGCCGGGCGAATAACTTGCTGGAACCACGGGCAATGTCAGCTCCACTTCACTTCCTTTCCTTACATACAGCGTGTCGTAATACGTGTGCGCTGACTGGATAGAATCTCCCGTGTACGGATTCGCATAGTAATGGTTCGTATCGTCGAAAGTGTCCATGTCTTTAGCCGCCTGGCTGATATTGTTGCGCATGGTGTACCATTTGGCCTTCTTGTGCTGCACCTCACTATCTTGATAAGTGTTCGAGATGGTCTGTCCCCATCCACCCATTGGCAGAAGGAATGACAAGGCCCAGACGGACAACGCTTTTATATAAAAGTTTTTGGTTTTCATGTTTCAAATCCTCCTTGTCAGTTTACTTTAAACATATTGAGCACTTCACCGCCCAACAGGCGCATACCGTAAGAGCCGCCGGCTCTCGTGCCCGTCTTGAACTTTACGTCGGTGATGTCGATTGTACGTATTGTTACATTATATGTGCGCGTCAACAGATTGGTTTCCTCAACTGTGGCAAACCATGACACCGTTAACGAGAGCGGTAAGTCTGTGCCGACGCCCACCCCGGCAGACAAGGCTGCGCTCAATGTAGCACCTGAATTTGACACATCAGTTATTTTGTCAGCCAAATCGTCAGGAACAGTCCATTGCTTACTTACCAATTTCGCCGTATTAGTTGACGATGCCATGCCGGCAACAGTAAACTCGAACTGCGCTCCTTCCGCAATGTACACTGTATAAGTGGCTTCATCCACATCAACATTCACTTCTACAGGGTAATTGCCTATCGGTGCCACCCATGAAAGCCACTCTATTTCAGGAGAAAAATCAGGGAATGTAAGCGTAAGGGGATAAATGCTGTTGCGCGGCAAGATGCGGCGACGGGGGCTGGCCGTATAAGTGGTAACGCCGGTGGTGTTGCCGGTAGCAAGTGTCACTGTAAACGGCAGTCCCTCTGGCGTCTCGTTGACATAAAACGAGAACAGTCTGCCGTCCGCCGTATCCTCTGCATCACTTAACTTGGCAGTGAACTCGCCGGTGCGGTCGCCGTAATAATCGCTTGAAGTCGAACCTTCCATCAGCGGCACATTCTCCGAATATCCCGAGAATGTCACCTCACTGTTGTCTGTCACGTCTGCACCGTCGCTCACTGTAAGACGGATTTTACCGACAAGGCGCTCAAGCGGCAAATCGACGACAATGCCGCCGCTGGCGTTCAGGTCGCCGTTGACAGTTATCATGCCGACCGCACTCATTGGGATATATTTGCCTCCGTCCAAATCTATTTCACCGGCAGGGTCAAGCAGACGAAACTGGTTTAGGTCGCCGGCGCGCGACTCAAAATTGCTGTCGGTACTTGTTGCCCCGAAGCAATCGTCGAGCAACTGTTTGCCGGTCTTCTGGGTCGTACTGCCTGCCGAACCGTATTCGCCCACATAGTTGTCGATATTGGCAAAAGCGTAGAACGTGTATTTTCCGGGGTCTAAGGTAAAGGTTTCAGAAGTCCAGCTTGTCAAATTTCCCCCTTGCGCCGATGCGTCGGTAGTAAGGTTTGGTGAAATGTTGTTATACACACGAGGTGTGCCGTTGTCATCCTTCACGATGTACACATACAACGTGTTGATGAACTCGTGCTCCTCGGCATTTACGTCTTCTCCGGCGCGTGAACCGTTAAGGTCACCTATCACTCCTGCCGACACGTTGACCTTAACGGGTACGGCGTCGCCTCCTGTAGCAGGGCAATCGCCGTACTCGTCGCCGTAACACGACGACAGCAAGACGGCGCAGGCCATGGGGACGGCGGCCAGCGCGCACCTTAACATTTGTCTGTATGCTTTATTCATGATTTTCATGTTTTACGGTTCGTTACATTGGCAGGGTTTCTTCAGTAAGCAGCACCCAGTCTTTCACATAGACATGAGCCTTTATTTCCGTGTCGTCAGGCACATCACCACCGATTGACGCAACAGTTTCTACTTTCACCTTATATATATTGTTGCGCACTACGGCATACTCCATAAGCCCGTTGGTCATGTCACTTTTGTCATTGCTGTGCCGCAGCCACCATACATAGTAGCACAGGCCTTTATAATATGTACGCAACATTCCGTTGCTGCTGGCGTACAACCGTGCGCGAGTGTCGGTCACGCCGCCTTGGTTGATTTGCGGGTCTGTGATGTCGCTCTCGCCCACACCGAGCGTGGCGAGGAATGCCGTCCACGTTACGTTGTCGAGGGCTGTGCCTACCGCGTCTGTGCCTTGGGCGTCGCCCTGCAAGCCGGTGAAGTAGGCAGCAAGTCCTACGGGGTCATACGACAGAGCATCACAGAACGCCGTAACATCAGCCCACGTCTTGTTTTTCAAACCATCCACCGCCGCATCGAAATAAGCAGCGAAGTCGGCCTGCTCATTGAGCTGCCCCATCATTGCCGTGAGCGACGTGTAAAGCCTGTCGCTATAACGGAAGAACGTATGTCCTGGTTTATAGTCGGCAAGGGCACTCCCTGGATTGAACTGTGCCTGGAATGCCAGGCCCGTGTTGTAGGTCTTGGCCGTCTGGTCTTGCGCCGTGGTGTTTTCAAGGGTATAGCCGACGCGCTGCCATACTTGGCCATCATCTCCCGGGTCGGTTATAGGAGTTCCGGCTGTCATGCGTGTGCTCCACCACTTGGGGTCTTCAGAGCCGGAATACAGGTAACTGCCGTCAACATAAAGCCCGGCGGCATTCACTTCTTTACCGTCAACAGTAGTGAACGGCTTATTATTGAGTTCTGCGTTGGTTGAGTTTTTGTCGGCTGTCCATGGGTCGATAACATAGTTGGTAGGCAGTCCGTCCGTTCCCGTTTCCTCTATGCCGAGATAGGTAACGTCGCCGCCTGTCTTCTTCGTCGGGTCTTCAGACACCCGCTTAAGGAGGTATGAGCCGGCGCTAAAGTCGTTGATGATTGTCGCACCGAGAATTGTCACCGATGCATCCGCATAGTCGGTATCGGTAAGTTTAAATTCGCCGTCGGCTTTATAGTCTACGCGTGCCGCGACACGCTCAACATTGACGGAGATTGTCGCAGGGTCTTCTTTCGGATTATTCTCAACGACAAGCCTTTCGCTGGGTTCGTCGGCCAAAGCCATGAGGAAATCCGAATACGTACCGTCGTCAGATTTCGTCCATGCCGTCGTATATATCTTGTCACGCACTTCGCTTAGATTGCCGGCGGTGCTCCACCAGAAATCGGCTCCCGGATTAGCCACTACGATTACATTGTACGTACCGTTATCTACATCGGCTTGCTGCGTCTCGGTAATCCATTTTCCGTCACCCGAAGTGACATTGCCAAAGTAAACCGCAGCTATTACAGGCGTTTCATCCTGACTGTTGACGTTAGCATTGCCATCAAAGAGAAACGCCACGGCGGAATTCACCCTGTTCTCATAGTCCTGCCCGGCTTCAGGACCGTCGCCAGTCTCACCGGCGTCAGGATAGGCGCGTGTGCCCTGTGCACCAGACAGACCGAAGCTAAGCTGGATGTACGCCTTGCCTGTGCCGGCGGTGCCGCCTTTTTCGGGCGGACACTCCAAGTCGTCGCTCATGCTGCACGACGTTGCCAGCAACGCCAATGACAGGCAGAGGGCTGTGCCACAGTGTTTATATAATCTGTATTTCATTGCAATTGTTTTTATTTTGACATGGGGCGGGATGTTTCCACCTCTCGCCTTTTCACTCTTTCAGCCTTATATATTACAGGTCTTCAAACTGTATGCGCTTGCTCCATCCGAGCACGCTGATACTGATGTTGATGTATTGCAGCTTGCCGTTCAGGAGGAAGATTTCCAGGTCGTAGTCATATCCGCGGTCAAGGAATTCCTGCTTTGAGTAGTTGCGTATTTCGTCATAATTGGCAAGGCGCGAGAGGATGTCCGGCAAGTTGAGCCTTATATTCTCATAGTCATTGTCCTTGTTTCTTATGACAAGCACACCGTCGTCCCCGGCATCGTCGTGGCTAATAAGACGCAATGTCATGAACTCGGCGTGGCCGATATGGCCTACACCTTCGAGTATGTTGCCGTTTTGGTCGGTAGGCGGAGTGAGGTCGTCCGTATTCCACGTTGCATAAGGGCGATAAACAACAGTGCCCGTAGTCTCGTCAACGGAGTTGTCCCACAGCAACGTAGAATTGCGGTCGGTAATTGTCAGGTCATAGTTGGCAATGTCCATTTGCGTGGGGTCACTAAGCTCGCGCAGGCTTACGTTGATTCTCTTGGTGTCGCGCATGAGAGAGACTGTGGCGTAAGCGGCACGGTTGGACTCGCGGCTGTACACCTGCACAGGCTCTGTAAGCATGCCGTGCCAAAGGGTGTCGAGCGGCAGAGAGTTGTTGGCGATGTCATACATGTTGTCGGCCGTCTGAACGCGGTCAAGCTGTATGCCGAGGGCTGTCATGTCAGAGCCTGCCTGCATGTCGGTACGCACGAAGCGTGCGCGTGAGTCGGCAAGCATGTCGGCATAAGGACGTTGTCCGGCCAGTGCGATAAACTGATACTTGCCGGGAGCCAGGTCGGTAATGTGCATGGCATAACCGGCATCCTTGAGCGGCGATGACGCCCCGATGTTGCTTTCCTCCTGCGTCTTTACAAGCTTGCCCTGCTCGTCGAAGATGTAAAGGGTGACGGAGCCGACGTGGTCGTTGAACATGTCGGCGCGCTGAAGATTGTAGTCATACTTGAAGTTGACGTAAAGCCCGTATGGACAGTCGCTTAAGTCTTCCTCCATCATGTCACACGAAGTGAGCGCGGCGGCTGCGAACAATGCGCAGCACAACCATTTGAAAGGTTTTTTCGCTGAATATTTCATACCTCTGTGGTTTTTTATTATTTCCATTTCTTCTTAATGTGAGTGATGGGAGTTATAGAACTGACAAGGCTTATAAAAGCTGTAGCTATCGAATTTTCCACTTTACGTTCTTCACTCTTCCCTCTCCACTCTTAATATATTGTCGCCCTCTTTAACAGGGCGGTTGTTGTCTTATTTGGTGGGTGCTCGGTATGAGCGCCGGTGTCATCCAAGCCTTACGGCTAATTTGACTTTTCTCCAAACTTGGCGGAAACGCTAAGGTCCTTGCCGCCGATGCTGCCTGCAACAGCTGTCTTTATTGTTGTTTTTTTAATCCCGGTGGCGCCATCACGACGCCACCGGAACGGAATTTATATGCAATGTTAAAAACTGCCTTTTTTACAAGTCTGCGCTTTGTGTACGCTTAGCCCAAGAAAGAACGTTGATTTCTACAGAAATCCAAGACTCTACCGGGTCATCAGGAGTTCCGTAAACCTCGGGAACTTCAGGATAACCAATCTCTGTGATTGAGTTAACGCTGATTTCATACCAGTTGTTGCGGAGAACGCCCCAACGGCCGAGCCAGTTCTGCTCTGCATTAGGATCGGGATAGCTGGTCGCGCCACCTGCAGTCCAAGGTGTAGAATCGTCGCCGAAGTGCTTTACCATAACAGGATAGTAGCTGCGGCCACCCTTATAGTAAGCTATGCTGTTGTCAGCATTGATTTCTGCAATGATATCGTCATTGCCAGCTGCAGTCAATTTTTCAGGCACAACATCGCCCTTAAACTTAGAAGCGGAAGCGTCAATTATCGTAACCTCTGCAACATCAATGTAACCGCCTTCATCCGTGCTTGAATAAGTTACAGTGAGGTCAGCCTCGCCAAGTCCTGTATTGGGGTCATCAAGACCTGTGGTGGGATCCTGCAAAGCTGCTACAACAGTTGCATTCTGCAGGTAAGCAGCCTTAACGGCTTTATCAAGACCTGCCTTATTGAGGATGTTGTCCTTCAAGTTGTTGATTACATAGAAATCCTTGCTGTCAGCATCCTGGCCAGTTACTGTAAGGTCGGCAGCCACGATAACGCGGGTCGTCTGGTTCTGGTTCTGGTTTGCAACATTAAATGTGTTCTCCAAGCAATAGTCGGCTGCGCCGGCAGCTTTGAGAGTTGCGGGAATGCCGCCAATTGCATTGTTGAACTCACCGGGAAGAGTATAACCGTTGCCGTCATAGTTCGGGTCGATGCCCCAATATGTGCGGTAAAGGTTTGTCGCAACAGGATTAGAGCCTACGAAACGATACCTGTCAGCTGTCGGGCTCAACGTTGAAGCATATCCCCACCAGTTTGCGCCGTCAACATTGCGGACAATGTAAGTTTCCTTGTTTGTCATGTCAAGCGCCCAACCAGCTATTTCAGTAGCAAGGCCGGCTGCTGTGGCAAGGTTTTCTCCTTCAACGACAGAAACCTTGGCAACAGCACGCTCTACATAAATGCTTGCTGCAGGATTAGCCTTAGCCTCTTCTTCTGTTGTGAAGATGTTGTTCGGGTCGATTTCAGTGAGCGTCATAACATTGCCGCCTGTCGGATTAGTAGTGCCGCCGGGAGTTGTATATAGAGGTGCGTTGGTCATGAAGAAATAGCCGTCGTCAGCCGTATTTGCCAACTGAGCGACATTTACAGTGGCAATCATGTCTTTCACATTAGCAACAGTAGTAGTACCTGCTGTGATGCCAGTGTTGTTGATTTGCCATCCCTCAGCAGCATTTGCTCCTGCGGTTACGATGTTATTGTCGTTAACCGTAACAAGGGCGTAAACATTTTCGTTTTCATGTTCAGGCCTGGTTATCTCCTGTGTCAGCTGGTAGGTTGTTGTAATGTTTCCACCAACATTTGACGAAGTTCCAAGCTTAAGGTCATACGCCCCTGTGAAAACGGCTGCATCCTCGCTTGTTCCTTCGAAAACGAACAACGTTGCGTCTTTAACATTGTACTCCTCTGCCGTACCGTCGTCGAAATTGTCATTGGCACGCGAACTTGGCTGTGAAGGCAGGTTGACCGCTACACTTACATACCCCTTTTCGCCGGGTGTGACGGAAGGATGTTTCTGTTCAACGAGGTCATCGCTTGAACATGCTCCCAACGCAAGCGCTGCAAACGCGAGAGCGAAAAACTTAGTTTTTTTCATGTGTAAATAATTAAAAATTAATTAATGTGTTGAATATTATTGAACGGGGGTCGGGGTAAATTACTCCTTTCACCACAATCAATTCAGATAAATTGGGCTGGCGAGCCGATGGGGCGACAAGCCTAACCGACCTATGGAAGCCAGAATCCTGCAGCCTGTGCCCGGCAGCCCGGCCTGACGTCAGTTGCCCATGATGTCAAGGTTCTGCTGCGCCTCTTTCACTCCTCCCTGTGCGGCGATGGTGAACTGGCGGCGCGCCTCGTCGTCATTGCCCTGCTTCATGGCCATTACGCCACGTGCATGTGCGGCATAAGGCGAATTGCCAGCCTTTGCGAGATAGCGCGATGCCGCCTCGTAGTCGCCCCGCTCAATTTCGGCGCAGGCCGCGTTGAGGTTGGCCGTGGGGTCTTGGGGATAGAGGCGGACGGCGGTCTGGAACACCTCGTTGAACTCGTCAGAACCCGGCTCGTAGGTCTGCGCCACGAGGTACATCTCTTCGAGCGAGAGCTGCTTTGGCTTGGTGCGCAGGATTTCCTTTGCCTCTTCCACGGAGAACGGCCTAACGGTATAGCTTACAACGTAGTCAGAGTGGCGCAGTGCCGGATAGTACGTGTCGAGCATGAAGCGGTATTCCTGCGGATATGTCGACTTGATTTTCCACTCGCGTGCGTCCGGGTCGAGGTCAGTATCGTCTATGATGTCGAGGATTTGCTGCTTGTGGTCGAGGTTGCCAGAGGCTACGGCCTGTCGCAGTCCTTCCCAGTCCTCGGGCGTGGATGTCACCTTGAATATGTTGTCGCTAAGGTTGACAAGACGCTTCACGTGGTCGGTCAATGTCTTGGCGCGTCCCTCTGCCAGGCGTGCGTTATAGTTGTAAGGAGCCTCGGGCGAAGCGTAGCCGTGTATTTCAACGCCGGTGATGGAGACGTTCTTGTCTTCCTTTACAAGGTTGATGGTGCCTACGATTTTGTCAAGCTCGCGCGGGTTGTTGCGGTAGTCAGGATAAAGCGTAGTCTTGTCAACGGGGAAGTCGATGAACGCCCTGCCCTCTTCGGTGCGTGCCTTGCGCGCCTCGGCTTTCGGACGCAGGTAAGCCATGTAAGGCGTGCGCAGGCGCTGAATGACGGTCTGGTCTTGCTCTTCAACGTTGCCGCATCCGCACAGGTCTTCGGCAATCACGACGTCGGCGTTCTTCATCCATTCCTCGTACGGCACAATGGCGTTGTATTCATAGCTCTGCGCCGTTCCGTTCTTGCGGCGCACCACCTGTGCGTCGTCGGGATAATCTTTGTGCGCATAACGCTTGTATGAAATGTCCTGCTTGCGTCCGTTCACGATAATTTGCGGCATGGTGCGTTCCTGGCCGCCGGTAGAACGTACTATAGGTGTAAACACCAGCCTCTGGTTGGAGCGCAGGTGCAGCGAGTCCATGTTGAGCGTAAGGTCAACTACAAGGTTGTGGTCTGTCTGCTCAACCTTCTTGTTTTCAACCACGATTGAGTTGTCCGCAAGGCGCGGGCTGTCGGTCTGTGCCTGCAAGGCGCATGGTGCGGCAAGCAGAGCCGACATATATAATAATGTGTAACGTTTCATCTTTTTGTATGGTTTTTATGGTTAGGGGTTAAGGGGAGAACTGGGAGGGATGGGAGAGCTGGGAAGGACGGGAGGCTTACGGTTTTTACAGATTATAAAAAACTTTGCACAGCCCTTTTTCACCTTTTACTTTTCTCACCTTCTCACTTTCTCACCTTTTAAAATATATACAGCACACTGACGGCGAGCTTGGTAGGGCCGAAGTAGTTTTTATGGTCAGACTTGATTTTTTCTCCGCACTCTCCACACTTGAACTTGTCGAACTTTATATAGTCGTAGCCAAGGCCGAGCGAAGCCTCGATGTTCCAGTGCTTGGAAAGCACCCACTGGTAACCGCCCGTGATGCCACCTCCGGCATACCATCCTTCATAACGGTGGTCCTCAAGTTCGGGAATGAGGCCGAACGGCAAGTCGATGTTGCTCACGTTGAATTGTCCGCCCATGAGATGCGCACCTACAAACCATCCGTTGAAGCTCTCGCAGAACCAGTAACGGTATTCAGGCATCAAGAGCCAATGGCGCAGGCTGCGCTGTTTTCCACCAGACTGTTTCCACGGATTGAACCCATAAAACAACTGAAGGGTGTGTTTCTTACCTACGGATGCCTCTACACCTATGTTTGGTGTAGTAGTTGCCCAATATAGAGCGTTGGTTTTTACCGCGACATTCTGCGCTGATACAGGAACAGCGGCTGCTAAAACCAAAAAAGCAGAAATCAGTATGTTTCTAATCATACGTCAAAGGTTATTTGTTATTTGTTTGTTCTTATGTTTGTATTTTTCGATTGCGGCAATTATCTTAGTCAGTTTTCCCGTCAATGAACACAAGCGCCGTCTACGCTCCCTGTGCCATTAAAAGTTTTGTTTAGTTGTTGCTTTCCGACGTCAAAGTTAATAATAATAATAATCAAAAACTCTTGCCCCTGAAAAGTTAATTAACATTAACACACGTATATTTTTTACATTTCACTTTTGACAATGTAAACTTTATGTAGACACAAACAGAAACTGATTTCAATCTACCGACAAAGCAAAACGCCGGTTTTTAGGGTGAAACCAAAGGATTTGAAGAAAGTAAAGGGTGGAGAGTTTTCTGTTCACCAGCAATTCTGGCATATAGTATTAATGTGCCAATCAAGACCGCCGGAAAACGGCATGGCATCTACCTGATGCTTGGGTTCCGGCAGGCTGTTTGCCATCGCACCGATGTTTGCCATGCACCTAAACTGCGGATGAACTGCAAGATGCCGTCGTTTGCATTGCAAAAGACGGCATTTTGCAGCCTGAAACACGGCCTTTCGGACGGCATTTTGCCACATATTGGCAACAGCCTGAACGCCAGGCGGTTGAGCGCAAGGATGTACACCAAGACAAACACCTACAATTATGGGGCGCAAGCAAGGCTGTTTGCGCCTTGCCCACGCCCCACGGCTGCTTACACGCCCTTGCCCTTATGCCTACACCTTTCTATATATAAGGCGCATCGACAGGGTTCAGGCGGAATGTATGTCACTGGTGCTGCTCGCGCAACAGGTCGTTGACAGTCTTGACGGGATTGAACGTTGACAACGGAACTTCAACGAAGACGGTGTTCCAGTCGCTCATCGCACCGTTCCAAAGTCCCGGCAGCTCGAGCGCCTTCAGCTCGCGGCCGTTCTTGCTCTTGCTGCTTATGAAGCCGGTTGACTTGTCAACATAGTCGGGAAGGTTGAAGTGACGCCCCTTGTAGTCCTTTACGGCGCAGACAAGGTCAACCGGATTGAAGTGGGTTCCCTCGGTAAACATCTTCATGTACTCGCCGTTGCTCTTGTCAATCTGGCTGCTTTCGAGTATTTGCAGGCTCACGGTGCCGTCCTGGTTGTATGTAAGGAACGGGCCGCCGCCAGGCTCTCCCACGTTCTTCACCACTCCGCACACGCGCATCGGGCGGTTGAGCTTATTGTGCAGATATACCACCAGCTCGGCGTCTTCAAGCTGCTTGATGTCGGCCTTGCGGCAGCACAGGTCACGCTGCACGAAGCGTATTATTTCTTCCAGTTGCTCGTGGGTGTACTGCCCGGTGTCAAGCAGGCGCAGATAGTCGAACGCCTTTGTCTGCAACGTTACGAGCATGCCGGCTATGAGCTGCTTATATGTTACGGTGTCGTCCTTCAGGCGGTCGGGCACAACGTTGTCAATGTTCTTGATGAACACCACGTCGGCGTCGATGTCGTTGAGGTTCTGTATCAGGGCACCGTGTCCTCCCGGGCGGAACAGCAGCGAACCGTCCTCGTTGCGGAACGGGGTGTTGTCGGGATTTGCGGCTATTGTGTCGGTCGAAGGTTTCTGCTCGGAGAAAGTCACGTCATACTTTATGCCGTATTTCCCGGCGTATGCGGCACACTTCTCGTCGACTTTCTTCATGAAAAGCTCGCGGTGCTCATGGCTTACGGTGAAGTGGATGTGAGCCTCTCCGCCCGATGCGGCGTAAAGTGCGCCCTCCACAAGATGCTCTTCAAGCGGAGTACGCGGTCCCTCGGCATACTTGTGGAACAGCAGCAAGCCCTTCGGCAGCTGGCCGTAGTTAAGCCCTTTCGGCTCAAGCATGTTTGCAACAACGGCCTTGTAACCGCCTTCGGCGATGAGTGTGGGTATGTCCTTGCCCTCGTTCTTGATGCAAGCCTCGTTAAGCTCGCCGTAGAAGGCGAATTTCCCGATGTTGTCAAAGTATTTCTTTTCAAAGTCGGTCTCGGGTGTGTCATGGTCGCCGTTCAGGAAAGCAAACATGTCCTTGAACATACGGCTGGCCGCCCCGCTTGCCGGCACGAACTTTACGATGCGCTTGCCACCGGCCTTGTAAGAGTTCCAAGCCTCGATGTAGCGTGCGCGCTCGTCGTCTGACGGGGCCGATATGCCGTTGCCTATCGCGGCGGCGGCCTCAAGACGCAAGAACGGGAAGCCCTGTTTGAAATCCTCAAGCTGTGTCTCAACCTGAGCCTCGGTTATGCCTTTGGCGGCAATCTGCTTTAAATCATCCTGTGATAACATAAATATTGTTTTTTATTAGGTTAAGGTATTTTATTTTCTTAGAATTTAGAGAAGGTAAAGAAGTTATAGCCAAATGCCTTGCTGTGTTGCAGTGCAACCACACCATATCTATAATATGGTAATGGCTTTAACTTCTTTAACTACTATAACTTCTTCAACTTCCTCAATATCTTCATTTAATTGCAAAAATAACTCTTTTTCATCAAAACATGCATCAAAAGGCATTAAAAAGTTATTACTTTATGCAATAAAACTTACAAAAAGCATTTTCTGAAACACAAAACAAGACTATTTCGGGAAAAATGAGTAAGTTTGCATCATGCCATCTGAAAGCGTGGCTGAACAAGGCATGAAAGAAATGAAAGGACTGACATTCACCATAGACGAGAAAAAAAACGCCATAGAGCTTGCCCGCAGGCTTGACGGCAGCGTAGGCGAGCTTATCAACGGCAATGACCGTAGCAACGTGTTAAGGCACATCAAGGCGGCGATAAGCGGCAATGCCGTGGAAAGGAACGCATTCGGGCTGAACCCCATAGTGTCCAGCCTGCAGACAGCGGCAATCGCGGTAGAGGAGATAGGACTAAAGCGCGACGGGGTGCTGGCCATACTGCTGTACCCTGTCGTACAGGACTATGACGAGATAAAACAGACATTCGGCGAAAACGTGGCGCGCATAATACACGGACTCGGCAAGATACAGGAGCTTTACAAGAAAAGCCCCGTCATTGAAAGCGAGAATTTCCGCAACCTGCTGCTGTCGTTCGCCGAAGACATGCGCGTGATACTCATCATGATTGCCGACCGCGTAAACCTGATGCGGCAAATCCGCGACACGGAAAACGTGGAGGCGAAAACCGAAGTGAGCGAGGAGGCCAGCTACCTGTACGCCCCGCTCGCACACAAACTCGGACTGTACAAGCTGAAGAGCGAGCTTGAGGACCTGAGCCTGAAATACCTTGAGCACGACGCCTACTACATGATAAAGGAGAAGCTCAACGCCACCAAGAAGAGCCGCGACGCTTACATAGAACGCTTCATCGCCCCGATAGACAAGAAGCTGAAGGAGGCCGGATTCAAGTTCCACATGAAGGGACGCACCAAGAGCATACACAGCATCTGGCAGAAGATGAAGAAACAGCAGTGCGATTTCGAGGGCGTATACGACCTGTTCGCCATACGCATAATACTCGACTCGCCGCAAAAACTGGAAAAAGTGCAGTGCTGGCAGGTGTTCGCCATCATCACCGACATGTACCAACCCAACCCGAAACGCATGCGCGACTGGCTGAGCGTGCCCAAGTCTAACGGCTACGAAAGCCTGCACATAACAGTTCTGGGGCCTGAAAACAAATGGGTGGAGGTGCAGATACGAACCGAGCGGATGGACGAAATAGCCGAACGAGGACTGGCCGCCCACTGGCGCTACAAGGGCGTAAAGGGCGAAAACGGCCTGGACGACTGGCTCAACAGCATACGCTCGGCACTGGAAAACAAGGACGACCTGCAGGTAATCGACCAGTTCAAGATGGACTTGTATGACGACGAGGTGTTCGTATTCACGCCGAAGGGAGACCTGATGAAATTCCCCAAAGGCGCCACAGTGCTCGACTTCGCATACCGCATACACTCGAACATCGGCGACCATTGCACCGGAGCGAAAATAAACAACAAAGTTGTGACGTTCCGCCATGTGATGAAAAACGGCGACCAGGTCGAGATAATGACCTCGGCCAACCAAAAACCCAAGCAAGAATGGCTCAACATCGTCAAGACAAGCCGCGCCAAGGCGAAAATACGCATGGCGCTTAAAGACCTCATGGTGAAAGACGGAGCATACGCCAAAGAAATGTTCGAACGAAGGCTGAAAAACCGGAAAATCGAATTTGACGAAAGCGCCGTGTCGCACCTTATAAAGAAAATGGGGTTCAAGGAGGCAAACGACTTCTACCGGCACATGGCAGACGGCACGCTTGACGTCAACGACGTGATAGAAAAGTACCAGGAAACCCTGCAACGGGACAACAACACCCTGCCCCAGCAGCCTGCACGCAGCGCGGAAGGCTTCAACTACGAGAACCCGAACGAGGAGCTTGCCCATTCGGGAGACGACGTGCTTGTGATAGACAAGAACCTGAAAGGCGTTGACTATACTCTGGCAAAATGCTGCCATCCCATTTACGGCGACGACGTTTTCGGCTTCGTAACCATAAACGGGGGGATAAAAATCCACCGCAAGGACTGCCCCAACGCACCTGAACTGCGCAAACGCTTCGGTTACCGCATAGTGAAGGCCAAATGGAGCGGCAAAGGCACATCACAATACTCTACAACGCTGAAAATCATCGGCAACGACGACATCGGCATTGTGAACAACATTACAAGCATCATCTCAAAGGAAGAGAAGATAATGATGCGCAGCATCAACATCGACAGCAACGACGGCCTGTTCAGCGGCAACCTGGTTGTAAACGTAGAGGACACCCCGCGCCTCGAGCAGCTGATAAAGAAACTGCGAAACGTCAAGGGAGTAAAACAAATCATCAGACTTTAATAGTAAAGAACGGAGAGTGAAGAAGCCACGACCTCTAATTTATCGGCTCCTTCACTCTCCGTTCTTCACTATCCACATTTATCAGTTCTCCGAAATGAACTTTTCAAGATAGGCCAATCCCTTCTCAGTGCAGCAACCGCGCAAGAATACGATTATGAACGTATGGAATATCTCGTCAAGTTTGTACTGCTCGTAAAGCCGTGTCTGCATGACAAAATCCATGGCCGCATCGCCAATCTTGTTCACTATGCCATAATTCAAGTCGCTGCGGAAGAAACCATGCTCGATGCCTTTCCTCATGAACACCTGCGAATGGGCGGACTGCGTCTCCTTGTTCTGCCTGAAAAATCTCATTATCCGCTCGTACTTGTTCATTTCAGTAAAAAACAGCGGATTGATTGCCCCAAGGTCTTTCAGCCTCAACTTTATGAAATAAGCAATGACAGCCATCTCGTTTTCCGCCGTCATCGCATAGTCGGAAAGCTGCTTGTTCATCAGTTCATTCTCATTCCTGAGACACTCAAAAAGCAAATCCTCCTTGTTGCTGTATATTTCATACAGAGTCCGCTTTGAAATTGCGATTTCAGTCGCGATGTCGTCCATGCGCACGGCTTTTATCCCTTTCTGCTTGAAAAGTAGCATCGCGGTGTCAAGAATTTTCCTTCTCAGACTTTCGCGGTAAGCGGTCGTGCTGCCGGTTTTACGCATTCTTTTAGTTTTTATTTGCAAAGTTAATAATTTATTTCCGAAAACTATTTGCCTCCATTTATTTTTTTCATTACATTTGCAAAGACTTTTCAATTATGGTTGTAATAAAAAGAAAGGTAAAAAGACGAAGTCAACATCAAGCAAGTGCCCGCAAGTAAGAAAATGAAAGATTGTAGGGCAAAATTCCGCCACAAGCACAAATCGTGCCAGGCTGTACAGAGACGGCTGTACAAAGCACCAGACTTCACGCGTATTGAAAACGAGAACAAATAACATAATCATGGTAAACATTACAAAAGAAGCCGCACTTGAATACCACAGCAGCGGCAAACCCGGAAAAATAGAAGTAAAACCGACAAAGCCCTACAGTACGCAGACCGACCTTAGCCTTGCCTACTCGCCGGGCGTGGCGTTTCCATGCCTTGAAATCCAAAAGACTCCCGACGACGTGTACAAGTACACGGACAAGGGCAACCTCGTAGCCGTAATCAGCAACGGAACAGCCGTGCTGGGACTCGGAGACATCGGCGCGATGAGCGGAAAGCCCGTCATGGAGGGCAAGGGCCTGCTGTTCAAAATCTACGGCGGCATAGACGTGTTCGACATCGAGGTGGCCGAGAAGGACCCTGAGAAGTTCTGCGAGGCTGTAGAACGCATCGCACCGACATTCGGCGGCATCAACCTTGAAGACATCAAGGCGCCCGAATGCTTCTACATAGAGGAAAGGCTGAAGCGTACACTCGACATACCGGTGATGCACGACGACCAGCACGGCACGGCCATCATATCGGCCGCCGGACTGAAAAACGCCCTCGAAGTAGCAGGAAAAGACATATCGAAGGTAAAAATCGTTGTAAACGGAGCCGGAGCGGCGGCCATCTCGTGTACAAAACTGTACATCGCGCTCGGCGCGAATAAAGAGAACATCGTCATGCTCGACTCGAAAGGTGTCATCACCAGCGACCGCGAGAACCTGACGGAACAGAAAAAGATGTTCGCCACCGACCGGCGCGACATTCACACGCTGGAAGAAGCCGTAAAGGGCGCCGACGTATTCGTGGGCCTGTCAAAGGGCAACGTGCTCACACAGGACATGGTACGCTCGATGGCCGACAAGCCAATCGTGTTCGCACTGGCCAACCCCGTGCCCGAAATATCATACGAGGACGCTATGGAGAGCCGCCCCGACGTGCTTATGAGCACCGGCCGTTCCGACTATCCAAACCAAATCAACAACGTCATAGGCTTCCCCTACATCTTCCGCGGCGCGCTTGACGTACACGCCACAGCCATAAACGAGGAGATGAAAATGGCTGCCGTACACGCCATCGCAGACCTGGCAAAGCAGCCGGTGCCCGATGTAGTGAACGACGTGTACCAGGTAAACAAGCTTACCTTCGGCCCATCATACTTCATACCGAAACCGGTAGACCCGCGCCTCATCACCGAAGTGTCGGCAGCCGTTGCAAAGGCGGCCATCGAAAGCGGAGTGGCGCGCACCACGATAACCGACTGGGACGAATACAAGAACCGCCTGCGCGAAATGCTCGGACAGGAAACCAAGCTGACCCAGAAGCTGTACGACACGGCACGCAAGCATCCGCAGCGCGTTGTGTTCGCCGAAGGAATACACCCCACGATGCTAAAGGCGGCGGTGCAGGCCAAGAACGAAGGCATCTGCCACCCCATCCTGCTGGGCAACGACGAACGAATAGCAAAGCTCGCCAAGGAACTCGACCTAAGCCTTGACGGCATAGAGATAGTGAACCTGCGCCACGACCGCGAGAATGACCGCCGCGAACGCTACGCACGCATACTGGCCGAAAAGCGCAAGCGCCAGGGCTACACCTTCCAGGAAGCCAACGACAAGATGTTCGAGCGCAACTACTTCGGCATGATGATGGTCGAGACAGGCGACGCCGACGCGTTCATAACGGGCCTTTACACAAAATATTCAAACACCATAAAGGTGGCGAAGGAGGTAATCGGAATACAGCCCGAATACAAGCACTTCGGCACGATGCACATAATAAACTCGAAAAAGGGAGTGCTCTATCTGGCCGACACGCTGATTAACCGGTTGCCAAACAAAGACGTGCTCGTTGACATTGCGCGCCTCTCGGCCAACACAGTGCGCTTCTTCAACGACGAGCCGCACATCGCAATGATAAGCTACTCCAACTTCGGAACCGACGAATTTGGCAACCCGGCTGAAGTTCACGCCGCCGTAGAGGAGATGCAGCAGCGCTACCCCGACCTCGCTATAGACGGCGAGATGCAGGTGAACTTCGCCCTGAACAGCAGGTTGCGCGACGCAAAATACCCCTTCACAAGGCTGAAAGGCAAAGACGTCAACACGCTCGTATTCCCCAACCTGTCGAGCGCGAACAGCTCGTACAAGCTGCTACAGGCACTCAACCCGGGCGCCGAAATAATCGGCCCCATCCAGATGGGACTGAACAAGCCCGTCCACTTCACCGACTTCGAGTGCTCCGTGCGCGATGTTGTCAACATCACAGCCGTTGCCGTAATCGACGCATACGTGCAGAAAATCATGGAGAACCTAAGCAAATAAATACGCCGCAAACGGCGCATAAACAAGAGAAACGGACTTGCCGCAGCGGCAAGTCCGTTTCTTTTTTCACCAACACGGCAAACGCCACAATATAAAAGACGGCAAACGACGCGGCAAAACGTGACCTTTTACCATGCGAAACATGGCCTTTCGGGCTGCAAAAGGCCACGTCTTGCAACGCATACAGATACCGGCCTACAAATAAACGCACTTATATAATAAAAAAAATCCGTTTTTGATGTAACAAAACTGCCGCAAGTTACGTCTGCATAATAAAGGACATAAAAAAACGGAAGCAATGAAAAGAATATTTGCACTAATCATGTTTACGGCGGCGTTGTGCCTGGCGGGCACGGCCAAGACAAGCAACGAGGTGATACGCGACATACGGACTAACAACAAGGCGTTAACCATCAGGTTCAACAAACTGATGATGGCTCTGCTGCCCGACCTGAAAGACGAAGCATTCGGCGAGGCTATGGGGCACATAAGCAGCGGCACAATAGTGACGGTTGAGGACGGAGGCGAGAAAGCAAGGCGGTCGTTCCTCGAAAGCGTAAGCGAGCTTGACACATGCAAATACCAGCCTTTTGTAAGCGTCAACGATGAAGACTGCGAAACTGTGCAGATATTTGGCAGGATGAAGAAAGGATACATAAGGGAAGTGCTCGTGGTAGTGGCAAGCGATGACGACTGCGCCCTGATACGGCTGAAGGGCAAGCTGACGCAGGAGGACATACGGGAAATAATAGCGCAGAATGATTGAAAACACATTATAAACAACGAAAAAATCAAAGACAATGAAAAAGATTTTGGCATTTATCGTGATGGCGGCATTCTGCCTCACGGGTACGGCGAAGACCGCCGATGAAGTAATCAAAGAAATAGAGAAGGCCACCGGCGCACAGGTGATACGTTTCAACCAGGAGATGATTGCCATGCAGATGGGCGAGAAAAAAACGGGTATTAAAGACGTTGACGAAATGCTGAAACTTATCGACAACGGCAGCGTGTTGATAATAGACAATACAGACAAAGCCAAGACCGACATATTCAATAGCAAGACAGAAGAGCTTGACGGCACCTTTTACGAGTCAATAGCAACCGTATTCGACAACGACGACCGGGTAAAGGTGCTCGGACACATGGAAGGTGAAACGATAAAGGAAATTGTTGTGGCCGTGACAGATGGTGAAGACTGCGTAATGGTGCACTTAACTGGAAGCATACCCAAAGACAAAATAGGTCAGTTAATCAACGACAAGACAATTAGTTTTTAAGGGTTTACTGTTATGGGGTTATGGGGTTGTGAGGTTATACGGTTGTATGGTTGTGAGGTTGTGCGGTAATATGAAAGCCATAAGCCGAGCAATATAAACTCATATAACATTAGCCCATAAAATAATGACCCGATAACCCAATATCCCGCACACCCCACAACCGCATAACCCATAACCGTAAAACCGTATAACCCCACAAACAATGACAGGCGAAGAGTTCAAACAACGGTTCATGCCATACAGCGGCAAGCTGTATGCCGTGGCTCTGAGCCTGACGTGCAATGAGCAGGAGGCCGAAGACGCTGTGCAGGACGCATACCTTAGGCTGTGGACACGGCGTGACAGCCTGCCCAGCATGGAGAACGCCGAAGCCTACTGCGTAACGCTGACAAGGCACATCTGCCACGACAGGCTGAGGAGCAGGCACGCCACGCTTGACGTTGACCGCCCCGAGACAATGCGGCAGGCCGCACACGCCGACATGGAAAAAGAGGTTGAGACAAAAGACCATGCCGAAATAATGCGCCGGTGCATAGCACGCCTGCCGGAACAGCAACGCCTCTTGATAACCATGCGCGACGTCAACAACCTCGACTACGATGAGATTGAACAGGCCACAGGACTTGGCATGACAAACATCCGCGTGACGCTTAGCAGGGCAAGAAAGACATTACGTGAACAATTTAACAACATAAGGAATTATGGCGACAAAGGATATTGAAAAACTTTTGGAACGGTATTACGACGGACTGACATCCGAAGAGGAGGAGGCACGCATAGCCGGGTTCTTCAGGGATGGCGACGTACCCGACAGCCTGAAAGCCGAACAAGACTTCTTCATGACCCTGCACGGCTGCAAGACCACACCGCTTGCCGAACGGCTTGACCACAAGCTCGGCACGCAGATTGACGCATGGAGCAAAAAAGCTGACAGCATAGGCCGGCATACCACACGGCGCATAACGATGAAACTGCGCCATGCCTGCGGAATAGCGGCCAGCATACTCGTTGTGGCTTCGTTCGGCGCATACCTGCACAACCGCACAAGCATAACGCCTGAAGAACAGGCCGCACTGGCACAGGCGCAAATGGCGATAGTAAAGTTCTCGGCCACGCTTAACAAAGGTCTTGACCAAATGGCATACGCGCAGCAAAAAACTGAAGACCTGAACAGAAAAATAAACAAATGTATGGAACTCTCTAAAAACGGTGAACAATGAAAAAGTTATTATCAATACTGGCCGCGGCCATACTTTTCACGGCAAACCTTGCCGCACAGGAAACGTTTACCAAGAAATTCGGCAACGTAAAGGGCATAACATCTGTCTATGTCTCGAAAGCACTTCTCAGCATGATGCCCGACATGAAAAGCAACGGGATGGACTTCTCGGCCGTGGCCTCGAAGTTGGACAACATCCAGATACTCAACTCCGAGACAAAATCAGCCGCCAACACCCTGAAAAAAGAATGCCGGCAGATAATCGCCAAGGAAAATTACACAAAACTGATGGACGTCAACGGTGAAGGCGAAAGCACCGGCATATACATGAAAGAATTTCCGGGCGGCAAGAAACAGTACATACTGCTTAACACTGACAGCGAAGAGACAAGCGCCATAGTTCTCACTGGAAAACTGACATTGCAGGACATTAAGAATGTAATGAACAAATAAGACGCCATAATAGATAACTTGTAAAAAATCAAAGCGCATTCCGCAACGCCGACTAAACCGACGCTACGGAATGCGCTTTTTAATATCCCTTCCGCCATACCCTGTTTTAGAATTCAGTTGACTAAAAAACAGTCTGACACCATTCGCCGTCAGGCACATCATTGGGGAAATGCTGCTTTTAATACTTGGCAGGCTTTATTCTATGCCATTAAAAGCGGTTGTTTATACCTTACAAAATAAAGGCTCTCACAACAGAGCGTGGAATATGTGGACGAAGTAAAGGGTTGTTTATACCTTACAAAATAAAGGCTCTCACAACAGGTGTAAGTAACAAAACACAAGCTGTTAGGTTGTTTATACCTTACAAAATAAAGGCTCTCACAACTGTCGTTGGCGAAATACGGATATACGAGCCGTTGTTTATACCTTACAAAATAAAGGCTCTCACAACCTCGTAATGTATGGAATGAACAGCACATTAGTTGTTTATACCTTACAAAATAAAGGCTCTCACAACCTATTTACAAATTCTTAAATATCTATTCTTAAACCAGTTTTCTTCCTCATACTTTCCAATAAGTTACAAAAATGCCCGTATGTCTCTTTGGCAAATGAGACGTCATTGAGACTTCCTTTGAAATGTTCGCTGACAACATATTTAACGCACTCATATTTATAGTCACCGTGCATGAACATATTGCGCGCATTTATGAAAAAAGTCAAATCGTCTCCGTTGAAGACATTGTACTTGTCATTGTATGATTTTATCACATCGTCATTAAAACTCAGATGGCTTTTACCGTCTAAACTCAAATGCAAGTCCTCCGTAATGCCCCGCTCTACTTCACGGCACAACTTCACCATATTCAACCTGTATTTTTCAAATTCTTCCTCTTCTTTTAAATAATCAGAGTAGTCCATTTCCACACTTTTAGAGTAAACCTTATGAAACGCCTTTATTAAGCTGTTAAACTTAAAGTCGGTTCCAAGTCGGCACACCTTGCCGTAATCCTTTATTTTTATACCTGTGGCCGTTAACTTTATATTATCAAAGTTCTTGACGAAATTTACAGGAGCATCGAATATTCCGTTCAAGTTCTCAAGTCCTATTTTCTTTGACATGACGACCTCTGACAATGCTTTCTTGAAAATGTCTTTGGCCATCAATAACAGCAATATGTCCTGAACCTGGTACATTCGGATGGCCGACTCGTTATTGCAAACGGCATGGTATCTCTTCCGCATCAAGTGTTCTTCCTTACTCATCGGCATGTTTGCTTCAGAGACATCTATTTTCGCAGGCTTTATGCTGGCTAAGGCTTTTTTTCTTTCATCCAAGTCAAGAGGTTTGCCCTCTTCCAAGATGTCGTATCGGCGTTTTTCGCCATAAAAGCCTTGAAATTCGCCTTTTTCTATTTCCTTATAATACATAAATATAAGATAGGCGGCATTTATCGCAGGTTTGACATCATTACGGGCATTCCTGATATTGATGTTCAACGCGCTTTTTTCCAGACAGCTTTTTATCGAACCCGTGAAAATGCCACGAGGCAGGAACTTCGGCTTTACGTCTTTTCCTGCTTCTTCACCGCTTCCTTCCCTTTGCAGGCGGCGGAGAATGTGGCATGGGGTGTTCAGCTTGTTCTTGGTTATCTTTTTAGCTACGTCCTCAAAGTATTTTCTACGTTCACCGAGATAAGCTACATAAAAATCGCGCAACGAGCTACAATGGCTCACATCTATTCTGTACAAGAACGGGTGACGGTGATTGCCCGTCGTCAACATAGCCCGGCTAAACACGTCGGCAAGAATATCACGTTTGAAGTAAGCCAACGACACTTGCAAAGCCTGGAAGTTGGCCCCGGTTATTTTGTCACTGCCCTTCGTGGCCGGTTGCAAGCGAACCATGTCGTGTGCAAGCAAGTCGGCCATTCTGCCTGACTTCAACACAACACGTCCTTTCTTACCGTATGCCGCAACCTTTTTCTCTTCAAGCCGCTTTACCTCGTCAAGTTTTGTCTGCGTCCATATTATTTCCTTGTCGATATGCCGTGCCATCAATGCACCTTTGTCCCTATCATTCTTTTCATCGGCCTTTTTCTCGACATCTTCTATCAGCTCCCTGATGCTCTTATAGTCTTTCAAAAGCTTTCCGTTTTTTTCACGGAGATAAGCGTAAAACAGCATTGCAGGCAGTTCATATATGCTAAGCCAGTAATCAGGCTCCGGGCTTTCTACGCCTTTCCCGTTGACAACAGGAAGACAGTCATTGCCGCATATTTTTATGCCGATGTTATTATTGTTTATGACAAAATGCGGCGTTGCCCTCAACACATGCGGTCGGAAAGAGTCCGGCAGCATGTAGTCAGGCTCATTGGAGTCTTTTATCTCCACACCATACTTTTGTGCAATGGCATCAGAAGAAGCGTCATTTACTGACTTGTAAAATCCGCAAAGCCTGTCAGACAGGTATCTTTCCTTGTCAGTTCCGTCAATTAGCCTCTTAATGTAACCTTTGTACACATAATTGCCAACGTAAGTGTAAAACCTGAAATCCTTGAACTCGTCGCTTTGTGATATGAACTCCAATGCCAAGGGGACAAATCTGTCCTGATAACGTATGCGCGACCGCAAGTCGTCCTCGCCATCGGATGCAAGGTATTTGTACAAACAGTCTACAGACAGTGTCTCGCTAAGCTCTTTCGGAATTTTCGTCAGTTCGTTTAACATATCAAGTCCCAAAGAGGCTCTGTCGAGTTTGTCACTCTTCAACCTGTCAACCGGTTTGATGTTTGAAAAAGCCAGGAATGCTTCCAATGTCAGCCTATAACGTTTTTCATCACTACGCTTGAAACCTTCTAACTGCTTCAAGAAAAGAAAGCCGTATTTGCGATTGAGAAACATGGACGCTATGAAAATCACACCCTTCTCCGTGACCTCGCCATTGTCTGACAGTCTGTAATAAAAGCCGTCCTTCTCTGTCCTTACCACGACCTTTTTATTTACAGCCTTGCACCGGCGTAAGTGTGCCACTTCATCTTCGTCCGCCATAAACCGCAGCTTCAAAAGGTTTACCGCGCTGTCGTATATGCAGTCAAGGGCATTTAGTAGTCCGATACAGTAATCTTTTCCACCAAGTGTACATTCAATTTTTATTTCCCTTATATTCAAATCTTTGTGACTGTAATGCGTATATTTGTTCCGCAGGCTGTCAACGGCAGTGAAAAATGCAGTCAAGACTGACTTATAAAACATTTTCATGTCATTCAGGTTTCTGTCGCCTTTATCCAGGCTGAAACGGCCTTCCAACGCTTTAATCCAAGGAAAATAAAACTCTACAACATTCTCAATGTTGGCATAGGTATTTTTATCGCCAAACAATTCGTTTATGTCATTAACTTCATTGCCGTCTTTGCCAAAGCCGGAGGTTGCCCCCAGCTTCATTTTATCGGCCAACAGTTTTATGGTATTAAGAAAATTATCCCTGGCCATATTAAAGTAGGCACCGTATATATATCTATTTGCTTCTTCCATAGTTCGGATTTATCATATTTCACATCTACAACTTCTGCATTTTTGGAATATAAGCAGAGCAACATATCTTTGCAACCACCGTCATAACAACGCTACAACATTTGGCTGCAGCCTGTAATATTTCAAACTTACTTCCACTTCGTTTGCCTCATAAGAAATTCCGTTCATGTAATCGAATTACAATCCTTTTGAGATTTAATCATCCTTCATCAATAGCACTGCATACTTCAGAACAACTCATAGCATCAGCCTTCAGGCATGTGAATTTCAACAAAAGAAAAAACGCCAACCACTTGACATACAAGTAATTAGCGTTTATTTTCCTTGGGTGGAGGGTGGGGCTCGAACCCACGACATTCAGAACCACAATCTGACGCTCTAACCAACTGAACTACATCCACCGTGTTAGAAATACTGCTTCGTATTTCAAAGCGAGTGCAAAGGTACGGGATTTATTTGAAACTACCAAACAAATCCCGTATTTTTTATCGCTTATCTTTATTTTGCAGGCGTTTTCGGTGCCTGTGGAGCCGACTTTTGCGCTGCATCGCCAGCCTGTGCCGGAGCATCCTGCTTCGTTTGGCTTGCACCAAATCCTGGCAGGTTGTTCGGGTTGGTCTGCTGCTGCTCGGTGGCCGCCTTTTCAATAACGCTGCCTTCTCCGACTGCCGTCGGAGCCACGTATGCGCAAATTACGCTGAGGACAACCATCGCCACTGCAAGCCCCCACGTTGTCTTCTCGATTACGTCGGTAGTCTTGCGAACCCCCATTATCTGGTTTGAAGATGAGAAATTGGAGGCAAGTCCTCCGCCCTTAGATTCCTGTATCAGCACGATGCCTATCATAAGCAGTGCCGCCAGCACAATTAAGATTACGAATAATGTGTACATTTCTATTATTTACATTTATTATTTATTATCAATTTTTCCAGGAAACGGATTTGGTCTGCAAAGTAAGCATTTTTTTTTGGATAATTCAAATTTAATCGCTTAATAATTTCCAACGCCTTTGAATATCGTCCTTGCTTGATATAAATTTGCGCCAGCGTCTCCGTAAAATAATTCTCGTCGCCCTCTTTTTTCTCGTTTCCGTCTATTTCGGGCACATATTCGGGATTGTCTTTCAGCTCTATCTTGCCCTTGTCATTGTTGATGAAATTGTCTATGAGGTCTTGCCCCCTCATGGCCGGGCTTTCCTCGTCAAGTCCGCCTTCGGTCTCGAGCAGGTAAGCAACATAGTCAATCGCGGCGTCGGCCGGTGTCGGCTTGCGCCTTTTCTTCCCGTCTTTAGCAGGAGTATCACCGTCAGTGCCGGCCGGTATGGAGTCAAGGAAGCGGTCGATAAGCGAGATTGTGCGGTTTGCATCGCCGCCTTCCGCCGCATCCGGTTTAACGCCGTCTTTCCGTTTTTCCGACTGGCGCAGCTTATAGTGGGCAGCCTCAACGAGGTTGAACACTACTTCCCTGTCGGCCACATACACCGCCGAGCGCCTGAGTTCCTCGTCAAACGATGGGTCATGCAGCAGGTAGAGGTTTTGCAGCAACAGCAGCCGGGCCGTCTGGAAATAGGGATACAGGGCAAGGAGCGAGCGCAGGTCGTACAGCGTCTCCTTGTCCATCAGTTCCGGATGTTTTATCAGTTGCTCCAAATCCATGTTTGCACGGTTTACCAGTTGGCCACGGTGGCATTGAATATCTGGTCGGTCAGGTCTTCCACCATCTGCGTCACAAGTTCCTCCTGGACAGATGTGAACGACTGTGTGGTTTCAAACGAGGCTGTAGCCGTGAACTGTTGTTCAAAGTCTTCGTTGTGATTGGCGTTGTTGGTGAACCTTACGTTGACCGTCATAGACAGCTCCGCCTGCGCGGAAGTTCCTTCCGACGTCACTGCCTTGTTGCGTTGCGAGTATTGTGTTATCTCGCCTTCTATCTTCATGTCGCCGTTACGCTTCACCTGTATCAGGCGCGTATGGTTGGCGAAGATGTCCTTCAGCTGGTTGTTGAATATGCTTCCCATCGGCGCCCACACGTAGCTTGAACGTATGGGGAAGTCGGCTATCTCGATGGTCTTTGTCTTTGAATAGTCGATGCTCGCGCCGTTGAACTTGTAAGACACCGTACACGATGCCAGCACAAGCGTCATCAAGGCCGCCACAACGGTCTTCACGCGCATCATAATCCTGTCAGTCGAGTCCATATTGCTTTATCCTCCTGTAAAGGGTTCGGTCTGAAATGCCAAGCTCGCGGGCGGCTTTCTTGCGGTTGCCGCCGTTGCGTTCAAGAGCCTTTTCCACCATCTGGCGGCCCACGTCTTCAAGATTCAGGCTTTCCGGCTCTGATATTTCCTCGGCCACGGCATCCTGCACGGCCTGTTCCTGGCGCATGGCCGTGTCAACACCACTGCCCACACCGGGTATCACCGACGGCAGGTTTGACGGCACGCCTGCACTCTGAACGCCCCTCGAAGCGTCAATCTGCTTGCGCAGACTGTTCATCTCGCGGCGCAGGTCGCTCACGTTTCCGCGCAGCTCGTACAGTATTTTGTACAATATCTCGCGCTCGCTCTCAAACGAGTGTGCGCCACCGGCCGCGCCCATAGTGGCCAGCTGGGTGCTCTCGGCGTCCTCAGGAATGAACTTGTGGATGGTTTCGCCGTCAATCACACGGTTCTCGCTCAACACCGACATCTGCTCTGTTATGTTCTTCAGCTGCCGCACATTGCCCGGCCACTTGTATTTCAGCAGCACGGCCTTGGCCTCGTCGGTAAGCGTTATCTTGGGCAGATGGTACTTTTCAGCCATCTGCATGGCGAACAGGCGGAACAGCAACACTATGTCCTCGCCGCGGTCGCGCAGCGGAGGCATCTGTATGGGTATGGTGTTGAGACGGTAATACAAGTCCTCACGGAAGCGCCCCTCGCTTATGGCGCGGCGCATGTTCACGTTGGTTGCGGCCACAATGCGCACGTCGGTCTTCATTATGCGCTGTCCGCCGACGCGGATATACTCGCCCGTCTCAAGCACGCGCAGCAGGCGTGCCTGCGTAGCCAAAGGCAGCTCGCCCACCTCGTCGAGGAAGATGGTACCCTTGTCGGCCACGCCGAAGTAGCCCTCACTCTCCCCTATCGCGCCGGTGAACGACCCCTTCTCGTGACCGAACAGCTCGCTATCTATCGTCCCCTCGGGTATCGAACCGCAGTTGACGGCAAAATACTTCTCGCGACGGCGCGGCGAATTGTCGTGTATTATGCGCGGAACAATCTCCTTGCCCACACCGCTCTCGCCCACGACGAGCACCGACAAGTCTGTCGGCGCAACCTGCATGGCCACGTCGATTGCACGGTTCAGCCCGGGGCAGTTGCCCACTATGCCATACCGTTGCTTTACCTTTTGCAGTTCAGTAGTGTTCATTTAGCTGACAAAATTACGCATTTTATTTTTAAAATTCAGCTTTAATGCGTAAAATTGCACTTTTTCACATATTAAAAGACAAAAGACAAAGCAATATATGACGATTGCTCAATACAGAGATAAGGCAAAGGTCTCAAAATGGATTTGCTATATACAGTTAGCCATACACCAACAGATGGCAACAAACAACCCATTATTCATAGTCATTCTTCAGGTTTTCCAGCTCTTTTATAAAGATGAACACTTGCAGCCCGTCTTCACGAGTGAAGTTTGTAAGCTGTTCCAACTGCTTCACGTAGCCAACTGAATTTTCGCGGATGTTCTCAATGATTTCCGTGTCATTGCTTCCGTCAGCTTTCTCCGAAGTGTGTATTATCAGGTCTTGCGTGATATTAGAGCCGTTGAAATAGCGCGAAGCCTGTGCCATGGCCTTTACCGACGCCACACGGTTGAGTATGGCGTCGGTCTTGTATTTTGCCTTGTCTAAAGCCAACACGGAAACAAGGTAGGCTTGTTCATAATCGTCAACTACGCGCACACCCTCAAACGGAGCGTCGTTGTACATACGTATCAAGAAGTTTGTAAATGCGACCTTGTCACTACTGTAGCTTTGGGCACAAACTCCAAGGGGAATGGTCATAATGATAACAATTGTCAAAAATAATCTTTTCCTCATTTTGTTTCTTGTTTTTTCAGGAAATAATACCCCTCCCACACCAAATAATATATTTTCTTCTGGATGCGGCAAGCTATGTAGATTAACGATGCCGCAAGCAGAAAGAAAAATACAATCACTGTGCAAGGGCAGCAAGCAAGTGATGACGATACAAAGTAAGAAAATGTCTTACAAAAGCATATCATTGCGGCAGATATAAAGAGCAAAGGTATCATATTGCGTAAAAGCACGAACTGGGCTTCAAGTACGGGTATGCTATTAAGGCAATTTTTCCCATCAAAAGGTAATAAGCCTCATAATACTTTACCATAACACCTGTTTTGCCTTCAAAATCAACATCTAATCCATGTCGGCTTAACCACTTATTAAATGTTGTCAACTGCTTTTTGATGCATTCTTCGTTGTTTCTTAATCCAGACTTTCCGTAAATGTATTCTATTAACTTATGGTAGACAATCCCGATAAGGTAACTTAGCGTTACTATTATGGCCAAAGTGTAAATGTCACCACTTATTCCTTGTGCCGAATTGTAATCCCAACAAAAGAAGCAAACCAGCAACAGCAAGATTAAAAAGCTGGGCAGTAGGATTGCAAAAAAGTCGTACATTGATAGTTTTGAAGTCAAGTCCATAATCAATCTTCTATTTTTAATTTAAAGTTTTTTATGTCTTAGGTATATCTTGATTTGAAAAATAAGAATCATTCTCAACGCGAATTCTTGTGCTCAATTCTAAAACTTGAATATTTACTTACTTCATCTATTGGGATATAAATTTGAATACTCATTTTTCCCATACATTCCCCAATCTTAAATTCTTGTCCTATAGCCCTTTTCTTGGTTACAGTACGTAATAAAGAGTATGTTTCTTTTGTCAATGAAAAGAATGGTTCATTATACTTAAGTAATTTACATTCATATCTCAAGTTTGACGGAGACGAAATATTATCTGAGAGCATGAAATCATACAAAGAATGGGAAACCATTTGCGCTATTTTTTGCTCATTATAAGGATTCCTTAACTCGAATTCAAAATCAGATGTCTTCCACGAATGGCTATAATATTTTCCGGGTTTATGAGCATTTAATGTTCCCTTTATTGTCAATGTATACCTTTTCGTGTTTGTTCTAGCATACTCGTCTAATTCACTATCAGACAAAGATATTGAAGAAAGTGTGTTTAAAAGGATGTTATAAAACAGCTGGGTATTACTGTTGAATATCAGTGAGATTTCTCCAGAAACAATACATATTGATTGGTTTTCTGACATTGTCGGCTCACGTAATTTAAGCTCATAGTCAAAAAGATTATTTATTGATTTTAATTGTGTAAACAAATTTTCCATGACTTTTCGCTCATTTTGCTTATTTAGCTCTTTTAGCTTTAAGTTCATGCCAAAAGTATTTCCTGCAAATTCTGTTTCAGCACCCTTGTTTTGTGCATATTTTACAAGTTTTGAAATACTAACTGTAGCGTCAAGCGTCACGAATGTTCTGCCGTTAGGCATGACATTACTTGATATTTCCGAATAGCTTTTGATATTTCCACTTGCAACTGTTACAATCTCATCTTTCACTAATTCATCGTTAAGTATTGATGTATTTGCAGAGACAAATGCTCCATAGGCCTGTTCTATTGCACTGCGTAGGGCTGTCTTTACGGCTTCGTCTTTAGTCGCTCCATCAGCAGATACCGTTAATGTTACATCATCCGTAGAATTGCTTTTTAACACAGCCGTAACGTCAGGGCCTTTTCCTATTAGTGGTATGGCTTCGGAATATTGGGTAACAACCATCAGGCAACAGCACAAAAATAAGATTTTAAAAGTTTTCATAATGAGTATTTTTATTGATTATTTTATAAAAGTCAAACATAATTACCACCAGCCACGGACTATATTGCGCACGATGGTGCGAGGCTGGCCTTTGCCGAAAGCAACGCCGATGTCACGGCAGGCTGAAACAATGCTGCGTTTGAAGGCTTGGTTGTCCTCGTATTGTTTCATTTGAAAAGCCCACTCTCGCTTGGCATCGGCTTGCAACTTACTCTCCACTTGCTTGCGAAAGACCTCGACAGAGGCATAGTTACCTGCTTTCGGATTGATATTGCCTATAATGGCTGACACTTGTTGCGCCCCGGAAGCGTCTGGACTATTAAGCCAGACGTTTTTGGCCTTGGCAAGAAGTGTGGCAGCCTCGTTGTCTATCTTTTGCTGATATATAGCTACGGCTGCATCTTGGCACTTCTTGTATCCATCTGCGTAAACATCAGGCACTGACATTAGACGAAAGATTGCCTCGTCGTACTTCTGCATCGATGCCAACGTTTGTGCGTTACGTACAATTTCATCGCTGTTGTTTTTGTAAAACTCTACAATCTTAGCCTTTGCCTCGGTCAACATATATTGCAAGTCGCGCTGTTGTGGATTGACTTTCGAAAATGCTGCGATTAAGGCTTTTGTCTCGTTTGTCCCTATACCTGCAAGCGATACGGTGCAAGAGGAGTAGATTTTGTTTTCAATAACGTCACCCACCATGAATGTAACGTCCATCTTTTGAGACACACGGGCTGGTATGGTAGGAACTATGTCTTTTGACGTTATGTCAACCTTTGCCGTTAGCACAAAACGTTCTGCATAGCCATTGTCTGCGTAACCGTTAGCTACAAGCGCCCTCGTGAGTTTGTTCTCCAAGTTGCGGCACGCCTCTGTGGGTATACCTTCGTCTGGAACTACGGCATTGATGGATATTCGCCCTTCTTCGGTGACGGCATGGCTCACACACGGCATTGCAAGCAACATATAGGCAAAAAACAATAATCTGTACATAATCATAAAAGGTTTATTTCTCACCTAAAACAATTATTGCCTCACCAAGGCCACGCACCATGACCTTGGACGTTATGTTGAATGGTGATTTTTCCAAGTATTTCCTTAACTCTGTGGCAAACGCACGGGCATCCATTGCCCTACCGTTTTTACCGAATAAAGGTATGCGCACTTGCTCAAACTGTGCAAACGTCTCTGAACCATCACTTAAGTTAAAGGCTCCATTCACTGTGTTCTTCTGCAACCAGTCTTGAATGCAATCTGTTAGTTCACTTCCCTTGTATTCAGTCTCCAAGTCGTTTTCCCAGTTGTCCCAACATCTTACAGTCAAGACTATCTCACGTCCGTATTTATTCTGGTCGTCGTACCATGCGTCCATCTGTTTGTCAAACGTCTTAACATTATCCTTAACGGCTTCTTCGAGTAATACGGGTATTGGACTGTTTGACGATTTTGTTGTACCAGTAGACGTTGCTATTCGCTTGTTTGTATAAGCGTCAAAAGCCTCAAGGGTGAACGATGCCGAATGTTTGCTGCCGTCACGGTTGAGTTTCCACCATATCTGTATTACAACATCAGCCTTAACCCTACGCTTCAACACGTCAAGAGGCGTCTCTGACAATGAAGCACCAGAGGTCTTGCTTGCAGTAACATTGTCTTCTGCCGTCCTTACGTTTACTCCCTTTATGGCCTGCTCTGCATCTTTAAGGCTATATCCGAGTTCTGTCAGCACGCCTCCGACCTTGCTTATAACTTGCGGAAGTTCCGTGTCTTCCATAAACGCCTTTTGGTAATCAGGTACTTTCACAGTAGTGCCTTGGTTTGAGAATGGTGTCATGAAATAACGTTGGTTACACCAGTTGTCACTCGGAAGAATCATTATTGTTGGTTTCTTCTGTGCAAATGCGACAACACACAATAAAGAAGCAAATAGTAAAACGGCTTTTTTCATATTCAATATATTCTAATATTTAACGATAACAAGTAGGTTGTATTAAGTTTCTTTTTAAATAAGCATAGCGTAAAAAAGATGTTCCCAATATACTTTTTCATATCTTTTTTTGCAAATTTAAGGGGGGGGGGGAGAAAAACAAGTCCATAATAGTTCACTTTGCAATGTTTAACGTTTTGCGCCTTCCCGGCAAGGCAATACCATGTTAAACATTGCCTATTTGCAAGGCCGTGAACCATGTAATAATAAAATCAGCAAACCCACACGGAGGCATAACCGTAAAGCTGTATAAGCTTACGCGAAAATTCCGCATTTCATCCGCCACCTGTCACATTGCGATGTAACGCACTGATATTCAGCATTGTGCTTTGTGACAGATTGCGAAGCCTTATCCATCACACCTGTCATGACTTTCACGGTAACAAGCAGGCGTGACGGATGGCAAATTTCATCTGTCACAGCGCAACATATTGTAAGCCAAAACGTTACAACACGACATGACAGATGACGAATGATTTACAATCTTATTCTTCCACTTTTATATAGAGTCTGCGCCATTTGCCGCATTTCAGGCTATAAAAGACGGTCTTTTACACCGTAAAACATGACCTTTTGCCTTCCAATTTGCCGCCTTTTAGATTGAGAATGGAAAGTTGAAAATTGACAATTATGATTTGCCTTGTTTACAAGCAGATTTTAAGTAATCATAATTCTCAATTAAAAAAATCATTCAAACCAAATAAGATTGACAACAGGAATGGATGAGGCAAAACTCCGAAGGTGTCACACCATGTCAAGCTCTTCCAATAACGCCCTGCGTTTCGAGTATGTTTTCTTGAGCCTGTCAACAAGCGCAGTCGCTTTCGGGCGACAGCCTAACTTAATAATCCTGCGTATGTACCTGCACACATACTGGTAATGGGCACGCCCTACATTGTATTCCAAATAATCAAGTATCAGTTCCTCATACATGGATGCGAGTTCGGCAGCATACTCCTTTGCCAGGTATTTTTCGACACGCTCCACGCGGCTGAAGGATTTGTTTTGGGCAAGCACACCAAGCAGTTCTTCCCACCGTTCATCCATTACGCACAAGAACTCGATGCGTTCATAGGCAGTGGAATTATGATTGTCTTCACTTATGCTTGCCATAAGGCCGTCAACGTATTCACGCCATCGGCTTCCGGGTATTTGCGATTTCAGTAACTTGTAACTGTCTTCCCACCGCCCGTCAATCCTATTGCCGACCAACAAGAAATACCGCGCCAACCTTATCACATCTTCCGTCCTGTTCTCCGCCTTATATATCTTTAACAGGTAACGGCGCCAGTCATCGGCCAACCCAGGAGAACGTACATTGTCTTTCTCCACCCCGTCGTTGGCAAGCCGTTCCGCCTTGCTGTAATCATTCGTGTCCAACGCTTTTTCTATCAGCTGCTTCCTGAAATCCGGATTTTCCAAGTTATTTTCCATATACTCCAAAGCCGCCTTTTCGCCCTTTGTCTTCGTGATTAGGCGCGATGTCGCAGCTGTTACGTGACAGTATTCCATGTCCCAGCCGTCACCTTTCGGTTTCGCCTCTCCTATGGCCGACTTAATCCGTTCCACTTCACTGTCTGTTTCCGCCGCATCGATGGCGGCGTTCACCAACAGCCAATGCCAATCCCAGCCATACATCGTTTTTCGCTCTATATTGTCGAGCAGCCACTCGAACATTTCCGTATGCAAAAAGCCGTCGGCATCTGCACCGGCAAGGGAGGCCACTAAATCCAACGCGCTGTAAATGCAACTGCCTATGCTGCCGGTGCTGTCATCGGCATAATCAATGGCCTGCACCATGCCTTCGGCCACGGCTTCGGCGATGTACAACGCTTTCAGCTTGTCCCCCTTGGCTTTGCAGGCTGTGGCATCCGTCAGCATATCGCTGATGTCACGCCCAAGGCCGGATGCCTCATAATATCCTATGAATCCGGACTTGTCTGAATGTGCATTCAACAACGCCTTGACCTCCATGTCATAGATTTTCTTCGAAGCCGGCTCCAAATATGAAATATACTTGGCTACAAAAGCACTTCTCAACTTCCTATTCACGGAGTAGGCATCGTGTAAAAACTTTTTAAGCTCCTCATGTGGCAACTTATCAAGCAGCAGGTTGGCCTGTTGATACTCCGACATCCGCCTCTCCACTGTAGACGCGCCTTTCCCGGCGGCTGTCATACGGCTGCCGTCAAACAAATCTTTCTGCAAATAAAACAAGGCTGCAACTACATGTTTGCACACCGACCCCATGTCGTATGGGCAGTTGCAGTCATACTCCGTAACTTCTCCGTCCAATACACGCAGCCTTACGTCATATTCATCCGTACCTTCAACGATGAACTCATACTCACCGTTTCCAAGGTCGGCCATGTCCACCACACACCCTTTCTTGAAATAATCAAGTCCGCGCTTTAATATAACCGGGTCTATTTGCTGTTCAAAACTGTCCAACCGCAAATTCATAAGGAAGCAAATTTAGTTTACACTTGCATTATCCGCCACGTTTCTTCTCAAGATTTATCAGCAGCAGTCCTATGGCGGTCCATATCAGTTCGCGTATGCGGACTATCAATGCAACGAAAATTCCTGCGCCAGCCGACAGCGAAAGGCCGGCGGTAGACATGACAAAGCCGCCCTCGCGGCCTCCGAGCTGCAACGGAAGGAAAAACAGGAGGTTGGCAAACAGGCTGGTGAACGCCAATATGAGCACGCTTTGCAGGAACGTGGCATGAACGTCTGGAAGCACGAACAGGATGAACATTATCTCGAATGCCGAACAGAAGCGGCACGCAAGCTCGAGCAAAACGGCGGAAATGAATGTCTTGGGGTTCTGGTTGTGCAGCGCGGCTATCTGGCGGTCGATGGTGTCAAGCTGCTCCTTGTGTTTTTCGATGAACCCCCTCGCCCACTTCTTCAGACCGGGAATGTGGCGCACGATGTTCATCAGCCTAACTGCCATGCCTTTACGATAGCCCTTCAGGAAAAACCACACGCCAAGCGAGCTGAAAACTCCTGCCGCCACAAGCAGCATGCCGACAAAGAAGTTGATGCGCTCGGTAAGCAGGTAAATCAGGATGGAAAGAAGCCATAAAATGAAATGGCTGAAGATATGGGTCATGGCATAAAGGATGACCGACGACGAGGCGCGCTCGGTGCCAATCTTAGGCGACAGCGACATGATGCGGTAAGGCTCGCCGCCCATAAGGCCGCAGGGGGTTGTGTAATTGAGGGCGAAGCCCGACACGGTAATCTTGTAAAGCCAGAGGAAGCTGACACCAGCCTTGCCGCCGTTTCCGCTCCGTATGATAATGTACCACGTGGCCGTGTTGAACAAATACAACAGCCCCCACAGGCCAACAACGGCGAAAAACCAATAGCCGGTGCTCGTAAGCCCGTTCCACACCTCGCGGTAATCAAGCTGGGTGAGCATGACCGCAAGCACGGCTACGCCGAAAACAAAAAACAAGTTCTGGTATTTCTTTTTCATTAAGGTAACTTTTTAATTAAAAGTCAAGAATCAAGAACTAAGAAGACATGCGAATGACGATTTATGAATGACAATTTTCTTAGCCCTTGATTCTTAACCCTTAATTCCTTATTCAGCTGTTTTTCTTGGGGATGTTAAACCTTGTCTTCTCGCTGTCGTCACGCTTCTCATGGTAAAGCTTTCCGAGCGGACGGGCAAGCGGCTCGTCGTATTCGGCTCTGTTGCGGAACACGTCGATGGCGGTATAGACCGCCTGGCGGAACGAACCTTCGTCAGCCATGTTCTTGCCGGCAATGTCATAGGCCGTGCCATGGTCGGGCGACGTGCGCACAAGTGGCAGTCCGGCTGTGAAGTTTACACCGTCGCCGCGGTCGAGAGCCTTGAACGGAGCCAGGCCCTGGTCATGGTACATGGCAAGCACACCGTCAAACGACTCATAAGAGCCGTGTGCAAAGAACCCGTCGGCAGCATACGGGCCAAAGGCACAAACACCGTTGTCAGACAATTCCCTTATCGCAGGCGCTATGATTTCCTGTTCCTCCGTGCCCAACAGGCCGCCGTCGCCGGCATGGGGGTTGAGGGCAAGCACAGCTATGCGCGGATTTGAGATGCGGAAATCACGCTTCAGCGAGTCGCTGAATATCGTTGCCTTCTCTACTATGCGCTCCTTTGTTATGGCAGCAGCAATGTCTTTCACCGGCAGATGGGTGGTTACAAGGGCTATGCGCATCATGTCGTTGAGCAGTATCATCAGCGCTTTCTTTCCTTCGCCGACACGCTGTTCAAGGTATTCCGTATGCCCGCAGAAATTGAAATCATCGCCCTGTATGTTGTTCTTGTTTATAGGAGCTGTCACAAGTACGTCGAAAAGCCCTTTCTGGTAATCTTCCATCGCGCGTTCAAGAGCCTTGAGCGATGCCGCCCCGGCCTCTTTTGACAGGTTTCCAAGCTCAACCTTTACCTCTTCGTCAAACGCTGGCAGAAGGTTCAGTTTGCCGTTATGAGCGTCTTCCGCAGAGTTGATGATTGTGAAGTTTGCCTGTATGCCCAAGGCGTTGCGGTGGTAAGCCGCAATTTTGGGCGAACCGTAGACAATTGGAGTGCACAGCTCGAGCATTGCAGGTTCGGCGAATGCCTTGAATATCACTTCATAACCTATGCCGTTAGTGTCTCCGTGGGTTATAGCAACCCGTATTTTTCCGTTTTCCATATATTTTGTTTTTATATAATTTATGAGAGCTGGATTTTGTCAAGAACATTACCACTCCGGTATCCGACTTTTTCACTCTCCACTCTTCACTTTCAACGTATAAAGTGCCGCTTCCGCTTGCCTTATCAGATTGCGCTTCTTCATTTCCGGGGCATACACGAAAGCCTCCGCCACAACTATCCGCCGCTTGGCCGTGTCTACAACAGAATGGGAAACAAACGGGCCGCCCATGGCGTCGCCGTACATCTCCCACAGTCCGCGGCTGGTCATCAGCGTGCGCCCCTTCTCCGTGGACAACGCATATCTTACGCTGCCATGCACGGTCTGCATATACATTCCTTGCCTCTCGCCGGGGATGGCGCGCCTCATCACACTGTCTCTCGCGGCCAAAGCTTTCACAGGGTCGAGGCTGTCGCCGGGATATGCGTAGACACAGATATTCTGCATCCCACGTGCCGAATTGTCCGAAAACCACAAGAAACCGTCGCCTTTCTTGCTATATTTCATGTCCGCCGGAATTTTGATGCCGCATCCGAGAACTGAGTCAACCGCCGCAGCGGCCTTTGCATTATGGCTTTCGACCAACCGGGAGATTTCGACATTCATCTCTGCACGTGTGAACAAACCGGCCAAATGGCGGCCTATCTGCGGTGCAGACTTCATCATCGCTGCGGCAGAAGGCGCGTTGACATAAGCCACCATCTGCGGCTTCGCCCATACGTTCTTCTCGTATCTGATTTTCACCGACGTGAAAACAGCCGGATTTACGGTCAATATAACTATATTGCGCGCCAGCTTTGCCGCCTGATTGAAATGCAGGCTGTCCGCTTCCGACACGTCAAACATCGGTTCTGACTGCGGAAGTCCCGCCGCGTCTTGCGACAGCACACTATCAAGCAGATGCGACACCGCCTTGTCAGAAGACACCACAAGAACTTCGTAAGGCCGTCCGCCGCTCTTGGGAAGCATGGATGCCGGCCCGTCACAGGCGCACAGCAACGTGGCCGACACAGCCAGAAGGAACATGGCAAAGGCTCTCGTCATTGGCCGCGAGCCTCCTTCTCCGCCGTACTCAACAGGCCGCAGGCGGCGTATATGTCCTGTCCACGGCTCGCCCTGATTGTTGTAAACAGGCCGTGTCCGGTAAGATAATCACGAAAAGCCGTCATCCGTTCCTCGTCTGCACCATGCAAACCGACATCTGGTATTTGGTGGAAACGTATCAGGTTGATACGGCAGTCAAGCCCTTTCAGCAGCCTTACAATCTCACGTGCATGGGCTTTCGAGTCGTTAAGGCCGCCAAACACGATATACTCGAACGACAGACGGCGCTGATGACTGAAGTCGTAACCGCGCAGCATCTCCACGATTTCGCTTATCGGCATGGCTTTCTCGGCCGGCATCAGCATCGCGCGCTGCTCGTGAAGCGGCGAATGCAGACTGATGGCCAAATGGCACTCGCTCTCCTCTATGAAACGTCTCAGCTTGCTTTTAATTCCAACGCTGCTCACCGTGATGCGCTTCGGACTCCAGGCATATCCCCATGCTGCGGTCAGAACCTCTGTGGCCCGCAGCACGTTGTCAAGATTGTCCATCGGCTCGCCCTGTCCCATGAACACAATGTTGGTAAGCTTGTCGCGTTCGGGCAGGGAATATATTTGGTTCAGTATGTCACTTGCCGTAAGGTTGCCTTCAAACCCCTGCTTGCCCGTCTGGCAAAACAGGCAATTCATCTTGCACCCCACCTGCGACGAGACGCACAGTGTGGCGCGGTCGTCGTCGGGTATATACACCGTCTCGACAAACTTGCCGCCGGCCGTAGGGAAAAGATATTTCACCGTTCCGTCCTTCGACCTTTGGCAGCCTGCAGGCGGCATACATCCTATAGTGTATTGCTCTTTCAGCTTCTCCCGGTTCTGTTTTGAAATGTCGGTCATGTCGTCAATAGAGCCGACGCGCTTGGTGTACAGCCATTTGGCCATCTGTCCGCCAGTAAAAGCCGGCATACCCAGCGCTTTTGCGACATCTTTCAACTCTGAAAGCGACATTCCCAACAAGGGACTGATATTACCTTCCATCCTTGAACGTAAATGTATTTAATTTGCAAACTTACACAAAAAAATCCATTTACAGCCCCTTATTACAAGAAAAACACCTTTCTTGACACAAAACGCCATGCCCAAACTCGGTATAATCAAAAACGACCGTGGCGCAAACTTTTATTGAAGTCTGCGCCACGGATATTTTTCAATAGGATGATTTTTATTCAGTGAATGAAACTGTAGTGAAAGCGCGAAGGATGTCACCTTGCCTTGGAGAGTTCTCATAAAGCGAAGAGTTTGTCAAAAGGCATGATTTTATGTCTCCGTCTGTATTTCGGAATAAATAGAGAACCCTATCTACCATAAATTCATCAACGTCTTCACCCTCTTCTTTCAGGCTTGTAAAATCCTCGGCAATAGCCGAATAGTTCTCCCCCATATAGCCAAGTTCTTCTCTGTTTGCCAATCGCCATCCAGTCACACCACTGACAGCAAGTTTATTTATGTCTTCAGCTATCACGGTTTCAAGATTCTCTACACTTTCTAACGTCAAGCATTTCGGCGACATCAACGTAGCAGTCTTTTCCACCTCGTCCGTCATCAACACATAACAGCCCTTATACAAACTACCGACTTCAGGAACTGTTCCCGTAACGACATCGCCACCCGAAGGCTCGTCGTCGCCATCACCGCCCGGTACAACCGTCTCGCTTTCACCAGTCTCGTCAAACTCAAACGTAACGTTGGTCGTTCCGGCCCATTCAACACCTGTAATTGAGCCGTTCAGCTCGACACCGTCACCACGGTATGTTCCGCTTATGTTCACCTTGTAATTGGCCTTCAGTTCTTGTGGACACAGGTAAGAATAACTATGTATCTTATCATTTGCCGTAAACGAAACCTTCACCGTAGCCGCACCTGCCGCCTCCAGCAGATAAACCGCCCCCGTACTTTTCCACACATTGCTCTCGCCCTCACGCACCAAGTCGGCTATATATTCACCCTTCTCACCGGAATAACTGCCGTCGAGCTTTATGTTTTCATACAACGGACTTACCGACACCGCAACCGCCGTAACGCTTGAAGGCACATTGTTGATTGTAACAGACTCAAGCATCATCACCTTGCGCTCAAGCGACAGCGTCAGCGTGTTCTCCTCGCCATAAGCCAACGTCACCGAGTTATGCGCGGTCATAACATCGCCGTGTCCATGCCCGTCTTTCAAGGCCACCACGGCATCCTTCACCGCATTCTCCTTCGTCGGCAGCTCATACGCCTCCGCGTCGGTACCAGCCAACGCATAAACATCATAACTTCCCTCCGGCAAGTTCAACGACAAGTTCTCTTCTTCAGAAACTATCTGCTCCAAATATACACACCTGTCAGATTCGTCGAAGATGTAAACATTCACAGGATAGCTAATCTTCGCCGTCCCCTCTGCGCCCTCAACCTGCGCAACACGGGTACGTATCACCAACATACTGTTAGCGTCCTTGTCGTTAAACACTTCGTCATCACTGAACTTCTCGCAAGAGAAAAAAGATACCGCCATAAAAAGCAGTAGAAAAGTAATTAGTTTATTTTTCATAGTGATTTTTTTATAAAAATTGCACAAATATACGCCAAAATCGTTAACATTGTCAAATCCGCCCGTTGGAAATTACCCATGTTTGCATTTTTTAACACAGACATACGAGCGACACCATAAAAACTTACATTATGTTGGCAGTCAAAGCATTACTCTGCCTAAAAACATTTTATAATCTCTTACTTTGCAAAAGACCACCTTTTAGCCTGCAATTAATGGCCTTTTGGAAGCTAAAAGGCCATTAACCGCAAGACAATTGACCGTCTTTCATATCATAAGAACATTTAAGACTTCAATAGCCATTCAACTTTTCATTCCAGGAATAATGTTCCTGCACCATATCAAAACCATTTTTCCTTATTTTATTACGCAACTTCACATCTTTCATTATTTCAATATAAACTTTAGCAAAAGAATTTTCATCATCACAAATAAAACAATTCTCATTATTCCTTAGCTCTGGCACTGCCTTTGAAATCAAGGATGTCATAATAACTGGTATTCCACAACCCATTGCTACAAGAACCTTATTTTGTATCCCTGCAGCAATTCGTATAGGTGCAACTGCGACACATGAATCAGATATTACGCCTGCCAAATCATCGACAAAACCCGTTACAATAATATTTTTATTATTCTCAAGTGCTAATATTTCACGAGATGGTTCGGCTCCCACAATATAGAAAACAGCATTAGGATTATATTTCAATATTACTGGAAATATGTCTTTAACAAACCAAAGAACAGCATCTTGATTCTGCAACGTCCTCATATTACCAATGAAGCATATTTTATTAGGATTAATTTTTTCAGGTAAAACATCTGAACAACTTACTCCATTCGTATGTAGCACGAGCGACAATGCCTGTCCACGCTTATTAAGATAATCAATGTCTGTTTGAGATACCAGAACAACCTTCGGAAAAACTTTCACAACATGATTTTCATAAGCCCGAATTAAACTGCGCTCAAAAAAATAAACTATCTTTTTCAACAAACTCCCCTTGGCTTTTGATGTCATTGTATAAGTTCTCGACAAAGCATCTGTCATTTCCACTGTGGACTCAGCATACAAGCCCTCTTTCTCCAAATATGGAACCGTACGCAATAAATGCGCAATAAACCTGTCCGGCCGTTCTTGCTTTATAACATTTCGGAACTTTCTTTGAAAAGATTTAGAATAATAATAACCACACTGCATTGGCTTTCCTGCAAAAAAGAACATCAAAGCATAAATATATGACGCAATCTTTTTATGCTTCACAAGAAAAATCTCATCGTACAACTTGCGAGCCTCTTCAATATCTACTTTATTTTCATAAAATGAAACAAGTAGCAATTCATGACCTTGCGATTTGAGATAGCGTGCAATGTGATTTATCCTCAATACATCACCACCATTCTCAGGGACAGGGAAACGTGGGGTCAATATACAAATCTTCATTACAATAAAATTTAACCGTTAATCATCAAACTCTAATGCTGACTTGAATTCATTTGAAACAACCTCTTCCGAATGATGTTCAAGAAAGACATTCCGTGAATACTTATTAAATCTTGGTACAGGATTTTCAATGTATCTTTTGATACATTCTATATATTCTGAAGCAGTATTACACTTACCACCAATTTTCTCATAATCAACATCATATCCTTCAAAAGTTTCATCAGTTCCTATAATATTCTTTCCATACATCATCGCTTCACATGTCTTTATCTTCATTCCACTACCAGAAAAAATAGGCAAAACCATAAAATCTGCTTCATAAAAATAACATCCCAAATCAGGAACATCGCTTTTCACTTCGATATCCTTCATACATTTGTATTCTGACTTAAGCTTAGCCATCCCTTTGCCGACAACCATGAAATCAATGTCAACAAACGGCAATACATTTTTCACAAACCATAACACTCCTTCACTGTTTGCAGGAAAGCAACTACCAATAAACATACAAAGCGGACGTTTCCTTGTTAAAGCTGTATCACATGAAACATTAAGACGGTCCTTCATCACGACTGGCATTATCACATCCGGCTTTCTACCATGCAAATTATGTATCAAACCTGCGTCACGATTATTTAACACAATTATTCTGTCAGAATATTTACAAGAATAACCGTCATTACGTTTTGCACAATTAATCACCACACTGCGAAACGGAATGTGTTTAGGGATAACCGCATCATAATAAATACTTTCCACATTGTGAAAATAAGATATAATTTTGCCCTTATAACCAGCCTTGCGGAGTTTTTTTGCAATTATGCCCAATAAGCTCGTACCCAAAAAAACAAAATCGTATTCCCCTGCTTCAGCCACAATATTCCTTATGAAGAAAGGCGTTACACCGTTATGATATCCGAAAGGGAACAATAAAATTGCCAATGCATAACTCCATAACGACCTTCTCCTATATTCATCATGTACATATACAACTTTGACATTATCTTCACCAAACAAATCCCTTGCCATCTTCAGGTTCTGCTGATTTACAACACCGCCGCCCTCAAGAATTCCACGATAACGCTTGAACAGTAAAAACAATACTTTCTTTTGCATTTAGAAAAGAATTATTAATTAACAACTAAAAATACATGTATCATCTGGCAACAAGCTCTCTACAAAGCCTGATATGTCTTCCATTATACTTACTTATCCAAAGCCTTTCTAATAGCGTTAAGCCAACCATGGCCAAACCTTAAGTCTGGCTCAACATAATTGCCTTCACCCCATTCATTCCAAGCTCTTAGCATCAATATCCTATGCTGCGCTTCTTTACCGCTTATCAATTGTAACGCGTCTTCCACATGTTGTTGAAAATACTCGGGTTTGGCATTGACATATACTCCGTCATAAGAACCTACGCGAGGCGTACGATCCCACTGAGGAACTATAGTAGGAATAACCTGCTCCCATTTGTCTTCAGGAGCAAAATAATACTTTGTGACTTTTGCATAATCAAACTTATTGATTTTCATTCCGCTGAAAAACGTCCGCAACAACAATTGCAAAAGACGTATATATTTGCCTTTATATATCATCTCTGCACGAAACTTTCCAAACGAGTTGACGCCATCAAATCCCAAATTCAATATGTCTTCATAAACGACCTTACTACTTTTTAAATTTGGCAACACCCGGTGTATATCACCATTTTCATCGCGCTTAATCGTAGACGTAGAATTTGTCACTCCCACGAAATAAAAATCGCCAAGCCCATTTTCTTTTGCAAGCCGCCGCCAAACAAAAATGAAGTTGGAAACATCCTTGAAATTATATGGATCATAAATAAGGAATAGCGGTTTCCCGTCAACAGTTATATATCTATGATCTTTAAATGCAGACAATAGATAATTGAAATGAGCAACATAGTCTTCTTCACCTGGATACAACTGCTCGGCAATCATTTTTTTAGAATTGAATCCACCGCTTCCACGCTTCCAAGTTTTCGTCGTCCAATCATGGTTAGCCCAACATAAACAAAATGGGAAATCTGGCTTACCCGACGCAACAACCTCCTCGAAAGGACGTTCAAGCAATCTTTTTCCATTACCAAGCCAATAATGGTAATAACAAAAGCCCTCAATGCCTGCTTCACGAGCCAATCCAGCCTGTTTTTCCCTAACTTCTGGTAGTCGTAAATCATAAAAGCCCAAATCAGCAGGAATGTGTGGCTGATAATGTCCCTTGAACATTGGTCTTGCTTGAGCAACACTTGTCCATTCTGTGTATCCTGGCCCCCAATACTTATCATTTTCAGGTATTGGATGAAATTGTGGTAAATAGTATGCTATTATTCTGGCTTCCATATCTTTATTATTTTCTTATTTGTTTAACAACTCTTGCAGGAGCACCTGCTGCCACGGAATACGACGGTATATCTTTTGTAACCACGCTGTTCGCACCGACAATCACACCATCGCCAATTGTAACATTAGGCATTATGCACACATTATTTCCAAGCCAAACATTATCTCCAATTATCACTTTTCCTTTTGAAACAAGACTCCTTTTCTCCGGATGAATGTTCAGCTCACTCACGTCGGACCTGCCATGTGCATTGTCTGTGATGATAACATTTGTCCCTGTTAGAAGATTCTTTCCTATAACAATACCATTACAAGCCGTTATGTGCGACATCGCCCCAATATGACAATTCTCTCCTATTATTATCTCCGGTGTCCTTTTCTCTCCTTGATAATTATCCCAGGCTGTCAACCTTATTCCCCTATCCAATTCTACATTATTACCAATATGAATATAACGGAGACCTTCCAATGCCGATGCCTTATATCCCATGATTGACTTTTCGCCCCAACAAGCAAACTTGTTAGACCAATAACCTGTATACATGTGTGAAACAAATGCCCGTACAGATTTTGAAATTATCGGACTGTATATCAAAGAGAAAACATGACCTATAAATTCAGCCAAACACTTCATTAATTGTCGCATAATATTTTTTTGTAAAAACTAAATACATTTTCTATATTCTGCTTAACAGAATATAAATTCACAACAGTCTCAAAAGCCGCTTGTTTCATTTCTTCATACGCGTTAGCTGATGCAGAAGAGACCTCAACAAGTCGTGCCATTAAATCTTCAACAGTATCATATCTTAGACCAATCTCATGCCCTGTCAAACTTAGACCATTATCAAACTGCTCCTTTGTACCTCCTGTATTCTTTCCTATTACCAAACAACGGTTTCCCATTGCCTCTGGCATACAGCGGCCGAAAGCCTCAAAACGTGAACAAACAACAACAGCAGAAACTTCTTGCATTATATTTTTTATATCCTTGCGCCCACCCAAGAAAATAATATAATCATCCAAACCGTAATCTTTTATGCATTTAAGAACAGACTTATAATATTTCCTATCACAAACATCCCCAGCAACAAGCAAAGTATACGGTTTCTTAACTTTATTTTTATAAAGATTATAAGCATTGATTAGTTGCATCAGTCCTTTTGCTGGTTCTATGCGTCCTGCATACAAAAACTTGCACTTATCTCGATTATCATGTGGGCTGTTTTCATTAACTTCAATTCCATTATAAATAACTTCAGAACGAGGCCCTTGCAACCCGTGATATTCCTGCAATGTCTTTGTAATGCAAATAGAGTAACTATTAAACTCTTTCAAAGACTTGTAAAAATTAGATTTTGAAGGATAATAATGTTCGTCAAAATCAATGTCACAGAATTCCCTAAAATGATAAATGTGTGGTATATGCAACTTTACAGACGCTCTAAAACCAACATCAATTACACTCACATTGGTATGTATAATCTGCACATTCTCTTTCTTACACAATTTTACAACCTTATTTACAGCTAAATTGGACAGTATGCGCCTCATTAAAAGCCGAGGTACAAACATCAATAAATCGCGAAAAGAATTCAAAAAAGGATATGTATTCGGCCTATACATCAAGGCGTAAACCTGTATACCACGACTTTTCAACACATTATATATACCTTTTTCATCAGGAGTGACAACAATCGGACATACGTCCTTTTGCACCAAACCATTTAATAAAACCAATAACGATTTGGAGGCACCACCTAAAAGGCTTGTTGAATTAACGACATACAACACTTTCATTACACTTGTCATCACATGATTTTAATTCTAAAAATTCAAAATTGCCATGCAAAACACTGATATTAGATAATTGAGCCATAGTATCCTCTTACAATAACACAAAATATAAATAATTATTGCAATAAATAACATCCTTTTGCCTTTAAGCAAAATGTAGCCCAATAAAATTTAATTCCAACAAGTCCATTTCCATATACACCCCAAATAGAATTTCAAAAAGCGAAATTATCCACGGCACGGTCATGTAAGATATTTATCAAATAAACAGATGCGTATTGAACCTTAATGGAAGGAACATGTATGAGTACCTTTATTTAAAAGAATTATATACTTTACATCTTTCATTCTCACCGACCACAGCAGATACAACAAAACCTCACTCTTGCAGACCGCTGATTAAAGTCAACAAAGCTTCTAAAGCCATCACGTGAATTACTTGCGCTGAATATATATAAGACTTTCATTCTCTACTATTTTTTGCACCACTAAATGTATCCAAACTTGCTGTACATAATAATGGTATAAAATAATTATACCATAAAGGATAACCTCGAACAATAAAGCAAAGCGTTGCGATGGTCATTGCTGCAATCCACACACGCTTGTCTTTGGCATGTGAATATGCAAAAATATAAAGCAGTATAACAAGTAAAAGTCCTATCAGGCCGTTTTCGTATATATAAACCCTAAATCCAGAATTGCCAAAAGTAGTCCAATCCATCTCCCTCCCAAGAAAGATATCTGACGATTGTAAAAAATCATCGAATTCCATCTGAAAATCATCCGTAACACGATTATCGCCAACCATTTCCCCGTCTTCTATTTCCAATCTCATAAGAATCAAATCATGAATAAGATTGTCACCGCCATTATAATAAAATGCCACAATACATATTACTGCTAAAAAAAGCACAGATGCTATCATCTTTTTGGCAATGTCTTTTCTTTGACACCACATATTAAAAAATATTATAACAACAAAAAGCACATACGCCGCAAGTGAAAAAGTCATCAAAGTTGCTATAATTAAAACAATATTATACCATTTTTTCCACTTTCCCATTTGCGCCAAAAGCAGTAGCACTGTAGCAGTTCCAAGATGCCCAGGCTCCAAAAAAACAGAATTGAAACGCGGGATTATCAAAGAAAACAGAGTGCTGTCCTCTATCATGAAAAAATAATAATTTGTAAACGAGTACAGCGCGTTTTCTCCAAAAACCGCACTTTGTGAAGGGAATTGTAAACCAAACAAATAATATAAAATGAAACAAGGTATTGAAATAGACAACAATACAGCCATTACCTTAGCTAAAAAGGTAACTAATCTCAACAACTCGTCAGCATCCGTTCTAAATAAAGACAAAAATATGAATATATTAAAAACCTGTACAACAAATCCAGCAAAACTCGCATCATTCACAAACAATTGATAACATAACAAAATTACATACGCCGAGATTGTAAACAAGAAGTCACGCCTATTAAAATAAGGCTTTTCCATAGAATTGGAAACAAGCATTGCTACAACAATCAAACAGCACGCTGGTACTATATAAAACGGTCCTAAAGGCCACAAAAACCAAGGATTCAGTGAACCGAAATAAGCAAGCAACATCCCACTATAAAGAAAAATCTTAACGATTGTCCTTTTTTCAAAAAGATACAGGCGACTTATGTCAAACGTTCCTATTTTCATCAACTACAAACCAATCAATGTTTCTTTACAAAAAATTCCTTTGCAAACAAGCGCTCACCATTACTCATCGTAAAGTGCCAAAAGACAATGGCACCCAACAATACCGACACCACCAACGTAAAGATAAACCTATGCGGAAACTCAACAAACTTCACGCACAAATATCCAACTACAAAAAGTACAAGGCAAAGTGGCAACAACGGGCAGATGGCGCTCGTCACAAACTCTGACACATTGAGTCCCATTGTACGCCTCATATAAAAAAGCCTTGATACAGAAACTATAAGTTCAATAATAAGATAAACACACATTACATAAACGGCCTCATGCCACATGAAAAGCACGAACAACGCCAACGGTAAAATTGCAAGCTTAGGTGTGTACATCAACAAAGAATATTTACGCACCTGACCAGAAGCCTGATTGGCCGTGTTAAGTCCATAAGTCAATTGGTCTGCTATGAAAGAAAGCAATATAAAGGTACAAAACATTTCCGCTCCAGGTGGAACTTCCTTTAACCAGAATGACAATATCGAATGAATTTCCCAAATGGCCGGTATGGCTATAATAATCATCAACGCCGACGAATACTTGCTTTCCTGCATGGCCAACTTCAGCATGCCATCCCTATCTCCCGCACCCTCGGCTTTCATTATTTGCGGATTCATAGCATTTAAAACAGAAGTTGAAACAAACGCCATAGCTCCCTGTACCTGAAAGGCTATGCCATAAGCTGCGTTTATCACAGTTCCAAAAAAATTATTCAGTATTATTGCAATACCCTGATTTCTAAAAACAACCACTCCCGCACCGTATGTTGTCCAACCAGCAAAACCCAGCAGGTTCAAGATACAAGAACTACTTATATCTTTCCTTCTGCCCCCCAAAGAGCATTCGCCGAATTTTTTTATCGCATATAACGAGAATGCCAATAAATTGCACAATTGGATGAAAACCATCATAGCCGCATAAAGCACCAACTTGTCAAACGTCGAATAAGTGATGTAAACAGCTAAAAACAGCTTCAAGAAACCGTCCAACACTTCCACTATAGAAATGTAGACTATGTTTTCACGGGCGATAAAAACTGCCTTATATGGAGCTATGAGTATTGTTATAGCCAGAATGGCAATAGTAAACAAATAAACATTTTCCGCAGCGGCAATTCTGTCCAAAGGGATTTTTATCCAATGATATATTACAACATCCTTCAACAAGAATAAAATCAAAGACAGAATTATTGCAAAAACAGCATGAATTAATAAGCTGTTGGAAAATACCTTCCTGACAGCATCCATGTCTTCCTGCCCGTAATGGAATGAAACATACCGCTGTGTGGTTACTACAAGCGCATTCGTAATAAATCCAAGCATTGCGACAACTCCACCGATTATAGAATAAATACCAAAATCAGACACACCCAATGCAGCAAGTATCAGGCGTGTCGAATAAAGGCTCAATATTATGTTTATTATTGAACGTGAATATTGAGCCACTGTATTTATAACTATCCGCTTTGCAGGATTCATGTTTTTAACGGACTTCTATTTCAATGCAGTAAGCTGTTTTTTTATAAAACCTTTGAACACACAAACAGTTGTACCCATAAAAGTCAAAAACATCATCGCCAGCACAAACAAAACCCTCTTCGGCCCTGCCGGTTTTTGCGGAACAGAAGCACCTTGTATTACAGTAAATGCCGGGGTGCGTTCCTGAACCTTAGCCTTGGCCATCTGTAACTGTGTGGTCAACGTCGTATATGTGTTATATTTCAGCTGCATGTCGTTTTCAAGGTCTTGTTCCTTTGCCTTAAAACTCGTCAGCATAAGGTCTGTATTGGCGTCAGCATAGCTTGCATACTGCCTGCGCGCTTTATCATAGTCGCTTTTTGCCTCATTGGTAAGCTTGGTGTAATACTCCAAGTCTACGCGGGCTTTCCTCGTCCTATAATCAGTTATAAAATCCTGCAACCGCACACGCACAGAATCTGCCATCATGGCACTAACCAGCCTGTCTTGGTCTTTTACTGTAATCGTTATGACATTTGTCTTCTTGTCTACCGCACAGGTTATCTTTTCCTGTATCATCGAAACAACTTTGTCCTGCTCTTCAGACAAGACTAAAATGTCTGAATTTCCATTATTGCCATCAGCTTTCAAAACACCCTCTTTCCGGGGAAACAGCCCGCGTATTTGCTTTCCCAACCAGACGAGAGGCATTTGCCAAATGGAAACCTTCTGATTTTTAGTCAGATACGTATAATAGTCTGTCTTTATGTCCCCGTCTTCATTGACAACCTTTATGTCAAACAAGTCCACTATAAAATTCGACGCTTCCATTACGTCGGGATACAACGTAGGATAAATGGCGTCCGTAGATGTCATGTTTCCAAGGTTAAAGCCAAACGATGCAGCCAACGAGCTGAGACTTCCGCCGCTTGACAACATGTCTGTTTCCGGTGCAAGCGTTATTGTTGTCACGTAATAGCGAGGCTGTGGAAATATCCAAAGACATGACAAAATAAAAGCTATCGACAAAGCCTTTATAAAAAGCCTTTTCTTTTCTTTCAAACGCTTAAAAAGCACTCTAAGGTCTATAACATCTTTTTTTTTGTTCTCTTCCATTATATCATTCTTACCATGTATAATACATCCTTTCTCTTACTTTCAAAATTCCGCATGCCAATCGGGCTTTCATTGCCGCCGTCCCTACTTGCTATTTCAGGATGTTTGCCAATGACGCTATCACTGTGGCGATTGAAGCTACAGACGTGCCGATGGTCATCTTGTCTGCTATTGTCATTGTGCTAATCTTCTTCTGCGGCACAAATATTTCACATCCGGGCTTGGGTTTTGCGCCGTCGCTCACTTTAGCTACGGTTCCGTTCATATAAATTATGAACGCCTGGCTCTTCTTGGCCCGGTTGCTGTAGCCTCCGGCCTGGCTTATGTAATACTTCGCCTTCTTGCCTTCGATGAAACCTACGGTGTTGGGATACATCACCTCGCCGTTGATTTTCACGGTGGCGTTGTATTGTGGAACCACGAGGCGGTCGCCCTCACGCAAAACTATATCCTCGTCGCCGCCGGGATTTGCCAAAGCCTTGTCAAGCTCGATACCAACCGAATAGGTCTCAGGAATTTCAAACTTCTTAAGCCTCTCGGCATTCGACAAGTCAAGACTGCGGCTCTGGGCTGCGGCTTCAAGCTCGAGGTTCTCCGCCTGTTCCAATGCCATCTGCTTTGCCACTTCAAGCCTCTTGCGCTCAGTATCGTTCAGACGGCGCTCAAGCCTCGCTCCTTCTACATACGCACGGTCGTTCACACCTCCAGCGTTCTTTATCAGGTCGCTAAGGCGCTGGTTTTTCTTCGACAACGTATATGTACCGCCGAACATCACCTCGCCTTCCACTATGACGTTCTGCTGTTTGTAGAAACCAGGACTCTTGCGCACGTAAACCTCGTCGAACGGCATCAGCTTGAAGCCCGGCTCGCCGTCAATGACAAACCCGTCCTTTAAGGCGAAGGTGTATGTACGCGCAATTATGGAGTCGGTTGTCAACGCCTTGGGATTAACCATGCGGCGTGCCACGTCGACTTTCACCGTAGAAGCGGTCTGCTTCAGTCCGCCGGCCTGCAGCACGATGTCTTCAAGCGTTTCGTTGTCGGCATATTTGTACACACCTGGCTTAAACACTTCGCCGTGTATGGTGATGGTCTGCTGCTCCATCAACTCCTGTTTCGTGGGAATGAAGAGCACGTCGTTGTTCTGTATAGGTATGTCGGCCACGCGTCCGGCCAGTATGCCGTCAACATCCACAGGGATTACTTCCAGCGTGCGGTCAGCCTTCATGCGGTGCATCACGGCACGTGCGGTAAAGGCTTCCTCCCTAAGTCCGTCGGCATGCTCTATCAACGAGCGCACACTATTTATGCTGCCACCTACCTGGTACATGCCCGGACGGAACACGGCACCCTTTATTTCAACCATGTTCGAGAAGCGAGGCAGGATGGAGTCCACGCTTACAGAGTCAGCATCGGCCAACTGGAACGCTCCCATGTCAAACTCGTCTATGTTGTACACAGAGTATTCCCTTCCAGTCTTGCGCACCAAACGCACCGACTTCTTGTAAGCGTCGCCGGTAAATCCGCCGGCATATTTCAGCAATGTGGCCACGCTTTCGCTCTTCTTCATCTCGTAATACATCGGGCGTTTCACTTTTCCCGTTATGTTTACAAGACAGTCATACGCGCCTACGGTTATGACGTCGTTGTCTGCCAGGCGTATGTTTCCCGTCAGCTTGCCGTTCAGTATGTAGTCGTAGATGTCAACGGTTGTCACGAGCCTGTTGTTACGGTACACCTTTATATTGCGCAGCGTACCAATGTCGTTCGTTCCTCCGGCCATGTACAGTGCGTGGAACACCGAGGCAAAAGCCGGCAGGGTGTAAGTTCCGGGATTGTTGACCTCGCCCATTACATTAATCATTATAGTACGGGTCTGCCCCACTGTAAGGCTTATCTTCGAACTACGGTAACGCGAACCCACCGTAGAACGCAGCTTGGCGTTGGCCTCTTCCACTGTAAGTCCTGAAATGCTTACCGGGCCGTAACCCTCGATTGTCACCGTACCGTCGGGCGACACAGTATCTTCTATTGTCTTCTGCGAAGCTCCGTATATGTCGATGAACACCGCATCACCCGGTCCGAGGCGGTAGTTCTGCGGCGTAGCTATATTCATGTCAGGTTCGAACGTTAGGTACTTGTTGTTGAAAATGTCGCGTCCGAACACCCTTTTCTTGTCCGCCATCGCGCTCATAAGGCTTTCGAAGTACAGCGAATCGGGCATCATGAACGCGGCGCTTGGGATGCTCGTGCCAAGCCCTGTCTCGGCAGACGAGCCTTCAACGGCGTTGTTCACGCGCATGCGGTTGACCGACATGCCCATGCCTGAAACGTCAGTCCCGGTCATGGACGCGCTGGCTGAAGCGCCTGCATACCTTTCGCGCAAGCGCCTTATCTGGTCTATCGTCACGCCGCGCTGCACCAGCTTGGTCACTATCTGCGCCTGCGAAGTGCCTGCGGCGTTCTCTTCCATTACAAACTGTATTATCTCCGAGTCGGTCATTGACGACTGCGCCATGGCGAACAACGGCATCAAAGCCGCCAATACAAATATTGACAGAAGTTTTTTCACAACCTTTCTAAATTATGATTTATGATATTTTTTGCATGTATGTCAGAATTTCTTGCCGCTTACGATGCTTGCCGCCGTGCGCACTACAATGCTGAAGTCGAGCCAAAGCGACCTGCGTTCCAGATAGCTTATGTCCATGCTCAATCTCTTGAGCATCTTCTCCATCGTGTCCGTGTAGCCGTTGTACAGGGTGGCTTCCGATGTCAGTCCCGGCTTCATCTTGTAAATAAGCTCGTACCGGGCGTCTTCCTGCATTATTTTGTCTATAAAATACTTGCGTTCCGGCCGCGGCCCGACAAACGACATGTCGCCCCTCAACACGTTCCACAGCTGCGGAAGCTCGTCAAGATGGTGCTCGCGCAGAAACCGCTCCGTGCATGTGGAGTGTTCCTTGTCGCTCTTGGCAACGAGCATCGGCTCGTCGCCACACCCGCTCATCGTCCGGAATTTATATATGGTAAAAGGCTTTCCGCCCTGGCCTATCCGCTCCTGCGAGAATATTGCAGGGCCGTTGCGCTGGGCTTTAAGCAGTATACATATCACAAGCATCAGCGGCGACAGCACCACGATGCCGACAACGGCGAACACAAAGTCCAACAAGCGTTTGACCCCATGCTGCCACATTCCCATTGCGTCAGCCACGTCAACGCCTCCGCCGACCACGCCTGCGCCCGTATGTCCACATCCTGTCAATTTCACCGTAAGTATGTTCTGTTGACATTTATTATAACCCAAATTTCGCAAAATTGTTGCAAAGATAGCATATTTTATTCGAAAAAAAGCCTGCTGACAGCCTTTAAATGCCATTATGTGACTTGGTTGCACCACTTTCAGGCGGCTTTTGAGCAGCCGCTGAAAAAGTCCCTGCGTAACTGCCTGGCAACCAACACGTTACAAAAGGCCGTCTTTCAGGCTGTAAAAGACGGCTTTTTACAGCCTGAAAGACGGCCTTTTGCAATGTGAAATGCGGCCTTTCGCATTTCCACACGGCTCATGCCCTGCGGCCGGCGGCGGTTTCACAAGGCGCGTGCGCACGGTTGACAATCGTCGGCCAGCAGCCTGTCATCATGTCACATTGCGTTTTTATGCCACCGCTTTGTTGCACATTGACCAATATTTAGTATCTTTGCAGAAGATAATCCGCACCGGTGAAACTGCAAGCAAGCTTGCTTCCAGCCCGTTTGCATTGTCTTTAGCATAGAAAACAACCATACTAACAACATCCATCATGAGCAGACTGATACGCCCTGAAGGCTACAAGCCGCTGCTGGACATGCGGCAGACCGAACAGGGGATAAAGCTGATAAAAGAGTTCTTCCAGGCCAACCTGTCGGCCGAGTTGCGGCTGCGCCGCGTCACGGCACCGCTGTTCGTGCTCCAGGGACTCGGCATAAACGACGACCTGAACGGTGTGGAACGCCCCGTGACGTTTCCCGTCAAAGACCTCGGCGACGCCAAGGCGGAGGTTGTACACTCGCTGGCGAAATGGAAAAGGCTCACCCTTGCCGACTACGCCGTAGAGCCGGGCTACGGCATATACACCGACATGAACGCCATACGGGCCGACGAAGAGCTTGACAACCTGCACTCGCTGTATGTTGACCAGTGGGACTGGGAGGCGGTAATCACCCCCGCACAGCGCACGCTCGACTGCCTCAAATCCACAGTGCGCCGCATATATTCCGCCATAAGGCGCACCGAATTCATTGTGTGCGAGCGCTACGCCGGCATCATTGAGCCGTTCCTGCCCGAAGAAATACACTTCATCCACAGTGAAGACCTGCTCGAAATGTACCCCGGAATGAGCGCAAAAGAGCGCGAAGACGCCATCTGCCGCAAGCTCGGGGCCGTGTTCATCATCGGCATAGGCGCCCCTCTGGCCGACGGCAAGCCGCACGACGGCCGCTCGCCTGACTACGACGACTGGACAACGCCGACCGACGGCGGCCACAAAGGGCTTAACGGCGACATACTGATATGGTATCCGACGCTGCAACGCGCCGTCGAACTGTCGTCAATGGGCATACGCGTAGACCGCGAGACAATGCTGCGCCAGCTCGACATGACCGGCCAGCAGGCCCGTAAGGAGCTGTACTTCCACCGCCGCCTGCTTGCAGGCGAACTGCCGCAGAGCATCGGCGGAGGCATAGGCCAGAGCCGCCTGTGCATGATTCTGCTGCACAAGGCGCACGTAGGGGAAATACAAGCCAGCGTATGGCCGCAAGACATGCTCGACGAATGCGCGTGCCTCGGCATGGCGATAATATGACAACGCGGCGCAGCCATCCACATTTAGCAACAACACCTATTTAATATTATGCAAGAATACATAGTTTCGGCCAGAAAATACAGGCCGCAGTCATTCGACAGCGTGGTAGGACAGGAAGCGCTTACAACCACACTGCGCAACGCCGTGAAAAGCGGTAAGCTGGCTCACGCCTACCTGTTCTGCGGGCCGCGCGGCGTCGGCAAGACCACCTGCGCACGCATCTTCGCCAAGGCAATCAACTGTCTCAACCCCACGGCGGACGGTGAAGCATGCAACGAATGCGAGAGTTGCCGCGCCTTCGACGAACAACGCTCGTTCAATATCTTCGAACTTGACGCGGCGAGCAACAACTCCGTCGAGAACATCAAAGCCCTGATGGAACAGACGCGGATACCGCCGCAGGTCGGCAAATACAAGGTATTCATCATCGACGAGGTGCACATGCTGTCAACGGCGGCGTTCAACGCATTCCTGAAAACCCTTGAGGAACCGCCCGCCCACGTAGTGTTCATACTCGCAACGACAGAGAAGCACAAAATACTTCCTACCATCCTGTCGCGCTGCCAAATATATGACTTCGAACGGATGACCGTGCCCGGCATAGTGAACCAGCTGAAGAAGGTGGCCGCAGGGGAAGGCGTCAAGTATGAGGATGCGGCTCTTGAAGTGATTGCGGAGAAGGCCGACGGCGGCATGAGGGATGCTCTCTCCATATTCGACCAGGCCGCCAGCTTCTGCCAGGGCGACATAACATACGCCAAAGTCATTGAAGACCTCAACGTACTCGACGCCGACAACTACTTCAACATCATCGACCTGTGCCTTCAGAACAAGACGGCGGAGCTTATGGCGCTGCTCGACAGTATAATAAGAAAAGGCTTCGACGGCGCCAACCTGATATCAGGCTTGGCGGCACACACGCGCAACGTGCTCATGGCACGCGACGAACAGACGCTCCCACTGCTGCATGCAGGCGAACGCCAGACGGCGCGTTACCGCGAACAGGCACAGCGGTGCACGCCCAAGTTCCTGTACAGCGCGCTGAAGATAATGAACGACTGCGACATAAACTACCGCCAAAGCGGCAACAAGCGGCTTTTAGTGGAGCTTACGTTGATAGAGATGTCGCAGCTGACGCAGCCCGATGATGACGGTGCAAGCTCGGGGCGTGGCCCTAAAAGACTGAAATCCCTGTTCAAAAGACTTACGGGTGCGAAGCCGCAAGAGGCTAAGCAGGTGGCCGAGGAAGCGCGCCCGACAACCGCTGCGGCCGTAAGCGGAAGCGCGGAAAGCCGCAAGACCGAATCACAAACACAGCCTACGACGCACCAGGAGCAGACCGCCGGGCAGCAGCAGGCAGCCCCGGCAAATCCTCTTCGCGGCCTGAAACTGTCGCGGATAGGCAAGACTTTCGAAAACCTTAGACGCGGAGCGGAGGAGCGCAAGCCTGTAGAAGAGGTGCAGGAAGTGGTACACGATGACGGCGGACGCAACACCTTCACCGAAGAACAGTTGCTTACACAATGGACGGCCATGTGCAACCGCATGCCGCAGAGCATGACCGGAATAGCCGCCAGGATGAAAAACATGGAGCCGAAAATAACGTCTTTCCCTGACATTGAAGTCGTTGTTGACAACAAGATACTGCTCGACGACATGCAGAAGATAAGGGGACGCATACAGAACACTCTCGCACTGGCGCTGAAAAACAGCGCGATAAGCCTCAACCTGCGGTTGGCGAAACCGGAAGAAATCAAGCGCATCCCGACCAACCGCGAACGTTTTGACGAACTGAAGAACGAAAACAAGGCATTTGCGAAGCTCAGCCAGATGCTGGGACTTGAGCTTGAGTAGCTTTTTTAGTCAACAAGATACAAGTTTTAAGTCAACAAGTAGACAAGTGACGAGCAGACAAGGGGATTTGCCGAGGTGATTGATGGCAAAACATATATCCTTGTCTGCTCGTCACTTGTCTACTTGTTGACTTAAAACTTGTCTACTTGTTGACTTAAAAATCAGAACCTTTTTAGCTGCAATGTGGCGTAATCGGAACGCAGAACGAGGTTGTCACCGTCGGCAACGACAACCTCAAACTCTGTAGTCGTCGCATTCATGCCGAACGGCAGCAGCTCGTCCACCGTGGCGTCCTCGTGCGCATCGCTCGTGGCGGCACGCCGTTTGAAATCACGCATCACAACTTTCTTGCGCCCGTCCTTGTACTCAAAACGGGCGACAAACGAACCGTAACCGTTGGGGCCGTCCTTTTCTGACACTTCGACGACCATCCGCGTTATGCCGTAATACAGCCTTTCACAGTCGTGCACCTCACCGTCGGCATTTGTCTCGAAACGTTCCAGCTGCCAAAAGCCTTCTATATCCTCGTCGATTGGGTCTTTCCAGTCGCACGAACTGCACACCGCGCAGGCCAGCAAGGCCGCAAATGCCATCTTAATTACTTTGCCCATAATATTCCGCTTTTCCTTATTGTCAACATTCCTCCTACACTGCTGCCGAGATAGTCGCCGTCGTCGATGCCGCAGGAAGCCTCAAACTGCCATCCTTTCAGCCGCTTCGGCGTGTACGTAAGCTCGAATAGCATGCTGTTCTGATGCCTCGTCTCGTCCAACGGCACATTATAAGTGCCCCAGTGGCGCGTAAACGACAGGAGCATGCGGTAAGCCAGTTCGCTTGTCGGGTCGCCGCTTATGCCCACATGATGGGCTTTCAGCCTGTTGCTGTGGAACAACAGACTGCCGTCGCTGTTGTAGACAGGTCCGTAGGCAAAGGGGTGCCCTATGTTCTGTCCCCAATGCGTCCAGGGGTATGTTGTATGGTTGTAATAATCGTCGCGGCCGCTCATCTGCAAGTCGGTGAACGACCCGGCAACGCCGTCGTAGAGCACCGGTCCGGTCTGGTCGGTGGTGCACAACCCTTCCCAAAGCACCTTCGTAGCCACTGGGTTCTTTGGAAGAGTAACCTCAACGCCTATGTGTCCGTCCTTCCACCGCCCGTACTGCCACGTCAGCTGCGAGTGGTCGTCGAAGAAATGCTCATAATACAGGCGCGCTTTCCAAGTCTTCGCCTCATAGTTAAGTGCGAAGTTCCAGCTTCCAGTGTGGTTTCCGTCAATGTTTTCCACAGTGCCTTCCTGTTTGGGGATTAGCGCCTTGAAAAAGTCTTTTATGCCGCTGGGCATGTCGGCCACGAGCGAAAGCGAGCCGTCGGGCTGCATCTTCCACAGGCTTCCGCCAAACTGCGCCGTCTCAAGCATGCCTATTTCCATTGTCAGAGGAAACTTCTCGGCATTGCCCACACGGAACATCATAGACTTTGTATGGTATATTACGTTCTTTGAAAACTGCTTGTCTGCCGCCACAAAGTCCTCGCGCCAGCGTCCGTCAGTCAGTAATCCGTAACCGATGTGTCCCTTCACGCCGAGCCAGCCCTTGGTAAAAGGCACGTTCCAATAGTCTTTCACTGCGAGCCTTACCTGCGGTATGGGGCGTGCGTTCGGGCCTTCAACCATCGCGCCGCTTGACAGCCGCATGTCCTTGTCCAAAGGGAAAGAGCCTCGCTCCTTGCTGCCCACACTCAAAGTCAGCACCTTCCACGACAAGTCGGCATACGCCTGCTGCACCACGAACGGAGCCGACTGGTCAACAGTGCCGGCCAAGTCAAGCCCGGCCTGCAAGCTCCAGCCGCGGCCGAAGCGTGTGTCATACTGAACTCCGGCGCGCAGGTATCCGCTGTTGGGGCGCTCGGAAGACAGGCCGTAGCGGTTGGCCGTAAACCATAGCGGCGCATACTTGCCCGACGAGGCATTGGCCGACAGCTCCACTTCATAGCGGAGCGAGTCTTCCCGCGCCGCCGCATGGAGAAAGCACAGAGGCAGAACGGCGGCCATGAAAATCCTGATTACCTTCATTTTACGCATTGAATAAAAAACGGCCGACGGCAAACGCCGCCGACACTTACGTCTATATTTAACGCGGCAAAAGTACAACAAAAATCCCGTCCGTTAAAATTATAGCGGCAAAAAGTAACCGGGCATGACGCGAAAGGACGTCTTTTGCATTGCGAAAAGCCATGTTTTGCCTTATGAAAGGCCACCTTTTACAATTCAAAAGACGGCCTTTTACAACACATTGAGTATCAACGGATTACAAGACCGGCTGCAATTTGGCCAAACAATCAGTAAATGATGTACAACCATCAGTAATCAATATACACACGCAATGGCGCAAACAGCCTATCTTTGCAACCGTTAAAACAAGAAAGGAAAAATATGAAAAGGATGATTTTTACACTCGCGGCCACGCTCATGGCCGCCATTACGCTAAGTGCGAGGACTCTGATTGTGTATTACAGCTTCACCAACAACACGCACACCATAGTGACCGACCTGCGCACACAGCTGCCAAACGCCGACGTGGCAAGGATTGAACCGGCCGAGGAAGGCATAGACTACGCCGCCAACGGCTACGCCATAGGCAGCGCGCTGATAGCCGCCATAAGGGAGAACCCTGACGACGCGGCGTCGTATCCGGAAATAAAGCCGGTAACGGTAAACCTTAACGACTATGACGACATCATCGTGGCGGCGCCCCTGTGGTGGAGCCAGATGGCCGCACCGATGCAGACATACCTGTTCCACAACGGCGCGCGGATGGCAGGCAAGCGCATAGGACTCATAGTGTCGAGCGCAAGCAGCGGCATCAGCGGCGTGGAGGCCGACGCGCACAGGCTGATACCCGGCGGCAACTTCGTAAGCCCGAGCCTATGGATACGCTCGTCGCAGACTTCAAACTGCCACGAAATGACAGCCGGATGGCTTGAAGAGACGGGGCGGAATACAAGCAGCGGAATAACCGGCGCAAGCGTTGGAGACTCCCCCAAGGTGAGATACGCCGACGGAATGCTGACCGTCAGCGGACAGTTTGACACTCTGCGACTGTACGACTTGTCGGGACGGCTCGTGCTGACGGCATCGACAGGCGAGACGAACGTGAGCCAGCTGCCGCGCGGCATATACACCGTGAAGCTGAAAAACAGGCAGGAAGAGACGGCCGGAAAAATCGTAATAAAATGACACAAGCCGTGCCATCCGCCACGGCAGCAAGCCCAACGCGGCACAGGCGGACAACCGACAAACCGTAAAATGTATTGGCAAAACCGTAATGCGTGTATCGCCCGTGGCGCGCGTAATGCGTAACTTTGCAGCATGAACAAAACATTTGAAAACATGACAAACAACACTGACAACGGCAGGCCTTACATAGTCTGCCACATGATGTCGTCCGTTGACGGGCGCATAGACTGCGACATGACCGAAAACCTTGGCGACACTGACGCTTACTATGAAGCGCTGGACGAATTAGGATGCGACGCCAACCTGTCAGGCCGCGTAACAATGCAGATGCACACGGCGCTGCCGGGCACGTTCAAGGCTGACGACACCACACCGATAGGCCGCGAGGCATGGCACAAGGCGGCGCACACGGGACGGTACGAGATAGGCATCGACACGCACGGAACGCTGCTCTGGCCCGACAACGCGGCTGAAAACAACCTGCTGGTAATAACCGGCGAGGCTTGTCCGCGCCAATATCACGACCGCCTTACGGCACAGGGCATATCGTGGCTTGCCTGCGGCGGCAACGGCATCGACCTCGGACGCGCAGTGAAAATACTGCATGACGAATTTGAAGTAAACCGCCTCGCCATTGTCGGCGGCGGCCACATCAACGCCGCTTTCCTGACAGCCGGACTGCTGGACGAGGTAAGCCTAATCATAGGCGGCGGCATAGACGAGCGCAAGGGCATGACAGCCGTGTTCGACGGAATAGAGGACATGGACTACCCCACCACCCTGCTGCAGCTTGAAGACGTACGCCGCATTGGCACGAACTCTGTGTGGATAAGGTATAAAAAGTGAAAAGTGAACAACAGATACTGCGCACTGCCGCTTTCTGTCAATTCACCCGGCAAACCGACGGGAGTCAATTGGAAACAGGAAATAAGGCTCACATCCTTCGGAAGGACTGGAGCGTATTTTCAACATACGGTCTTTCGCTTTACAAAAGGCCATGAATTACAAGCCCAAAGGCCGTCTTTTACACGCTAAAAGACGGCCTTTTGCAAACCCTCTGGTTATCAACGGGTTGCAGTATTGTTTTCCATAACGTTCCATTCGGTATTATTCCACACATCAAACACGCCCGGTCATGCCGGTACTCAGCGAGCGACCACTTGGCCGACGCCGGCATTCCGTCTGCTAAAATATAGTGAATATATGTTTAATAAATGCAAATCCGCTGTATTGCTGTCACATCCGAGCTTGCTGAAACGTATATTTGTCATACCGCAAAAACAAATTTCAGTTATGGAAAAAAGCATTTGTAAAATCATGGCCGTAGTGCTAATCGCACTATGTCCGGGCGCAATTCAGGCCGGGAATGACGATTTCGGAAAGTTCAAAGGCGTGTGGGCAAGCGCCAAGCAAGAGGCCGTCATAACCGACTCGGTGATGATGTATTTCGCAAAAGACACCGTTACAGGCAACGGGTCGGCTGCGCTGTGCGTGCCGTCACGCAACATAAGCATGCTGACAACGTTCACGGCGGACACCATCCTGACGGAAAAAGCGCCGCAATACCAGCTTGCACTGGCCGACGACGGCACGCTAAGCATTAACGGCGAGCGGCTGATGAAGGTGGAGGACATCGACATCACGCAGCCATACAACATGCCATACGCCACCGACAAGTGGCAGATAGGCCGCTGTTTGCAGGAGTGGCAGCTCGGAACAGCGGTAGAAACAAGCGGCAACGACATCGTTGTGATGGTCGGGACAAACCGCAACTCGTTCATGTACGGCATCACCGGCGGCATGGTTTACCTGCGCGCGGCGGCTCTGCTGCATTGCAACGAAGGCTCGCTGTTCATCCAGAACATCCGCATGATGAAGAACCCGAACACTAAGGAGCGTTCAAACATCTTTTTCTACGACAGCCACGAGTTCCTGACACACCTGCCACAGATAGACAAGTCGAAGTTCAAGCCTGAGCAATGCGTCTTCGCAGGCGACGGGTTCATATACTGGTCGTACCAGAGCCACACGCCCGACGAGATAAAACTTAACGGCTGCGGCGAGACGTACACATACAAACGCACGCAAAAGGGCACGCCCGGCTTGATTGAATGGATAAAGTATGAACCGCAGAAATAAATTAACAGAGTAGAACGAAGGGTGAAGAATTAAAGTGTTTTTGATGTTGATGTCACTCTAATTCTTCACTCTTCGTTCTCCACTCTTCACTCAATACATTTCCTTTCCGCCGAAGAACACGCGCATAACTATGGGCGACGTGTAGGCATAAGGAATGTAATCGACCGACGGTATTGGCTCGGTAATGAAGAAGTTTGCCACCTTGCCCGGAGTTATTGAGCCGTAGTCGCCGCTCAGCCCCATTGCATACGCGGCGTTGATTGTGGCCGCGTTGATGGCTTCGGCTGGCAAAAGGCGCATCTTGATACAGGCCAACGACACGACAAACTTCATATCGCCGGAGGGTGTAGAGCCGGGGTTGTAGTCACTGGCGACAGCTACTCCCAGTCCGGCGTCAATCATCTTGCGCGCCGGAGCGTATGGCATGTTCAGGAAAAACGACGTGCCCGGCAGCACGGTGGGCATCGTTCCGCTGTTCTTCAATATGTCAAACTCCGTCTCGGGCATGTTCTCCAAATGGTCAACCGACAGCGCGCCGTGCTTCACCGCGACGGGAAGTCCGCCCGTGGCAGCCAGCTCGTCAACGTGGATTTTAGGCTTCAGTCCCCACTTGGCGGCGGCTTCAAGTATGCGGTCGGTGTCCTCCGACGTAAAGAAACCTTCGTCGCAGAACACGTCTACATAGTCGGCCAAACGCTCGCGGGCCACCTCTGGCAACATTTCTGAGATTATAAGGTTCACATATTCGTCGTGACCGTACTGCCGTCCGACGGCGTGCGCACCGAGGAATGTAGACACAACGCGCATCGGCACGCTCTCTTTTATGCGGCGGATAACGCGGAGCATCTTTATCTCGTCTGCCGTATTGAGTCCGTAGCCGCTCTTGATTTCGACGCAGCCGGTACCCTTACGCATTATTTCCCATGCCCGGCACATGGCCTGCTGGTAGAGTTCCTCCTCCGAAAGGGTGTGGAGCAAGTCGGCGGAATTGAGTATGCCGCCGCCACGACGGGCTATTTCGGCATAGCTCAAACCCATTATCTTGTCAACAAACTCGCCCTCGCGGCTGCCTGCATAGACAATGTGCGTGTGGGGGTCGCACCACGACGGCAGCACCGTTCCGCCCTGCGCGTCGATTGTCTCGTTGGCAACAATGCCGCAGGAAGACATGTCCTGCATACTGCCGAACGCCGAAAACCTGCCGTCTTCAACAAGAAGCCACGCGTCGTCAAGCGTTCCGAGACTCTTCATCTCAGCTCCCTGCAGGCGCGGTTTGCCGTCGCCGGAAATACCGGCAAGGGTCTTTATGTTAGTTACAAGCAGGCGCATTGTTCTCAAGGAAGTCTATTGAATGCTTTATGTAGGGATACATCACTTCGTCGTTGACGATGAACGGCACCACCTCGCGGTAAGCTTTGAACACACGCTGGATGGCCGGCGACGACTTCAACGGGCGGCGGAACTCCAATGCCTGGGCGGCATTGAACAGCTCGATTGCGAGCACACGCTGCGTGTTGAGCACCACCTTATATAATTTAATGGCGGCATTGGCACCCATGCTCACATGGTCTTCCTGTCCTTGGCTTGACGGAATGCTGTCAACCGACGACGGAGTGCAGAGGCTCTTGTTGAGACTTACAACGGAAGCCGCCGTGTATTGCGTTATCATGAAGCCGCTGTTGACGCCCGGATTGGCAACAAGGAAGCTGGGAAGACCGCGCGTTCCCGACACAAGTTTGTATATCCTGCGCTCCGAAATGTTTGCAAGCTCGCTGACGGCAATAGCGAGGAAGTCCATCGGCAGCGCTATCGGCTCGCCGTGGAAGTTGCCGGCCGATATTACAAGGTCGTCATCGGGGCATACGGTTGGGTTGTCCGTGGCCGAATTTATTTCCGTATCTATAACCGAGCTGACGTATGCCAGCGTGTCCTTCATCGTTCCATGCACCTGTGGAATGCAACGGAAAGAGTACGGGTCTTGCACGTATGACTTCGGTTTCTCAACAATCTCGCTGCCTTCAAGCAGTTCCCGCATACGGCGCGCAGTCTCGATTTGTCCCTTGTGGGGGCGAACCTGATGCACGGCGTCGGTAAACGGCTCTACAAGTCCGCAGTAAGCGTCAAGCGACATGGCTGCGATGATGTCGGCCCAGTCGCTCAACCGCTGGCTGTTCAGTATCGCCCAAACGGCAAATGCGCTCATGTTCTGTGTTCCGTTGAGCAGGGCAAGGCCTTCCTTGGATGCCAGCTGGATTGGTTTCCAGCCATTCTTCCTAAGCACTTCGGCGCCGCTTACAACCTTGCCTTTATATTCCGCCTCGCCCAATCCGACAAGGGGCAGGCACAAATGAGCCAGCGGAACGAGGTCGCCCGACGCCCCGAGGGAGCCTTGCATATAGACAACCGGATAAACATCGTTGTTGAAGAAGTCAACAAGACGCTCCACTGTATCAAGCTTGCAGCCTGAATATCCATAGCTTAATGACTGTATTTTCAGCAACAGCATAATCTTGACAATCTCATTCGGCACACGGTCGCCGGTGCCGCAAGCGTGCGACATCATCAGGTTTATCTGCAACTGGGCAAGGTGGTCCTTGCCGATGGACACATTGCAAAGCGAGCCGAATCCTGTAGTTACGCCGTAAATAGGAGTCTTTGTCTTTGCTATTTTCTTGTCAAGATACTCGCGGCAGCGCACGATACGCTGCTTCGCGTCCTCGCTAAGCTCAATTTTGTAATCGTTCTTGATTATTTCTCCGATGCGCTCGATTGTCAGATGCTCGGCTGAAATTTGGTGAATATTCATTCTTTTATTGTCTTTTTGAAGTTAAAGTAGTTAAAGAAGTTATCGTTCGCTACGCTCACTAAGAAGTTAAAGCCATTACTCTTGCCGGTTTTTCCTCCATCTGCAAAGCATTTGGCTTTAACTTCTATAACTTCTATTCATTCTATAAATTCTCCAAGATGGAGTCATCTACCATGTTAGGCATTGTCACTTTAAGCCCCGGAGTGCGCTCCATCTCACGCACGATGCTGTGCATCGAGCCTTCGTTGCGCGCCCAGCTGCGGCGTGCTATGCCGTTGTTAACGTCCCAGAAAAGCATCTCGCGGATGTGGCGCGCACTGTCTTCGCCGCCGTCTATCACCATTCCGAAGCCGCCGTTGATGACCTCTCCCCAGCCGACTCCGCCTCCATTATGGAGCGAAACCCATGTTGCGCCGCGGAAAGAGTCGCCTATCACGTTCTGCACTGCCATGTCGGCGCAGAACTGCGAACCGTCATATATGTTGCTTGTCTCGCGGAACGGAGAGTCGGTTCCTGACACATCGTGGTGGTCGCGGCCAAGAACAACGGGACGACTTATTTCCCCACGCTTGATGGCTTCATTGAAAGCGAGGGCTATCTTGGTGCGTCCCTCGGCGTCGGCGTACAGTATTCGTGCCTGCGAACCTACCACAAGGTGGTTACGTCCGGCCTCTTTTATCCAGTGGATGTTGTCGTCCATCTGGCCTATTATCTCTTCTGGAGCGGTCTTCTTGATTTCCTCCAGCACCTCGGCCGCTATGCGGTCAGTGGTTTCAAGGTCTTTCGGGTCGCCCGAAGTGCAGACCCAACGGAACGGGCCGAAGCCGTAGTCAAAGAACATCGGACCCATGATGTCCTGCACGTATGACGGATAACGGAACCTGCCGTCAGGCAACATGATGTCCGCCCCGGCACGCTCTGACTGAAGGAGGAAGGCGTTTCCGTAATCGAAGAAATACATTCCGCGCTCCGTCAGCTTGTTGATTGCAGCCACTTGGCGGCGCAATGAAGCCTGCACACGGTTGCGGAACTCGTCCAGGTCGTCGGCCATCATCTTCTTAGACTCGTCCAACGACATGCCAACGGGATAGTAACCGCCTGCCCACGGGTTGTGAAGCGAGGTCTGGTCGCTGCCCAAATCCACCTTAATATCTTCCTCGGCAAGGCGCTCCCACAGGTCAACCACGTTGCCGACGTAAGCCATCGACACTGTCTTACGCTCCTCAACGGCCTTGCGTACTGACGGAATCAGCTCGTCAAGACTGGTATGCAACTCGTCAACCCATCCCTGGTCATAACGCTTCTGCGCTGCAAGCGGATTGATTTCGGCCACTACGCTGACAACGCCAGCAATGTTTCCGGCCTTCGGCTGTGCGCCCGACATGCCGCCAAGACCCGACGACACGAACAGCATTCCGTGTATATCCTTGCGTCCGGGCTGCTTTTTCAGCTGCATGCGTGCGGCGTTCATCACGGTGATTGTAGTTCCGTGGACTATTCCCTGCGGCCCGATGTACATGTAAGAACCGGCTGTCATCTGGCCGTATTGGCTCACTCCGAGGGCGTTCATGCGCTCCCAGTCGTCGGGTTTGGAGTAATTCGGAATTACCATACCGTTGGTTACGACAACCCTCGGAGCGTTCTTGTGCGACGGGAAGAGGCCAAGCGGATGACCCGAATACATCACGAGGGTCTGCTCGTCGGTCATTTCGCTGAGGTATTTCATCGTCAGGCGGTACTGCGCCCAGTTCTGGAAGATGGCTCCGTTGCCGCCGTATATGATGAGTTCGTGCGGATGTTGCGCAACGGCAGGGTTCAGGTTGTTCTGTATCATCAGCATGATGGCCGCCGCCTGGAGCGACTTGTGCGGATATTCGTCAATCGGACGGGCGTACATTTCGTATCTCGGACGGAAGCGGTACATGTAAATGCGGCCGTACTTCTCAAGCTCTTCGGCAAACTCCGGTGCCAGCGTGGCGTGGAACTTCTTTGGGAAATACCTCAAAGCGTTGCGCAACGCCAGTTTCTTCTCTTCCTTTGTAAGTATGTCCTTGCGTCTTGGCGCATGGTTGATGGCGGTGTCGTATGGCATCGGCTCGGGCAACACGTCGGGTATTCCGGCGCGTATGTCTAATGCAAATTCTTCTTTTGTCATAGCATTTTATGTTTTGTAGTTATAAGAGTTAAAGTAGTTTTTCGCTTCGCTCAAGTAAACTCCCGCTCACTTCGTTCGCCAAGCAGTTAAAGCCATTACCCTTGTGGGATGCCGTATTGTCATCACCTGCAAAGGTATTGGCTTTAACTACTCTGACTACTTAACCACGTCAACCACTTATTATGAATTATGTATTAACTTTTCAACAATTTCCATGATTTCACGTTCGGCCTTGTCAGCCTCCGCCATCAGGTTGTTCGCCTCGTTGACGAGGGCTTCTGCCTGTGCCTTGTCTTTCAATGAAGAGGCATTTATCTTTACGTTCAGCCCGGCACCGAGCACGGCCGCGCGTGCGGCAAGTGCGCCTACGCCTGCGTCTGACACGCTGTTGGGGTTGCCTGTCTCGGCCATCGCCTTGCAGATTTCAAACGCCTTGAACGACGTCTTCATTGTTTCCAGCGGCACTTGTGCGGCAAACAGCGTGGCGCTTTGTATCGCCTCGGAGCGCAGACGCTTGTCTTCGTCAGTTCCTTTAGGCATACCGAAGGCTGCCATTATGCGGTTAAACGCCTCAGTGTCCTCGTCGACGAGCATCAGCAGTTCCTCTTCAAGCTCCACGCCCTTGTCAGCCCAGCGGCTGAACTCTTCCCAGCGGTCGTCCCATCCGGGTTTGTGGGCGGAGAGATTGGCCACCATCGTGCCGAGCGCGGCACCAAGGGCGCCCATGTATGCAGCCACCGAACCGCCGCCGGGAGCCGGCGACTCGCGCAGCGTCTCGTCGGCAAAGCCCTTCACGGTGAGCGCCGTCAGCTTGTCCTGTGCGGCGTTTCCGGCATCGAGCATATACTCGATTACCTTCTCTTCGGGCACGAAAGGACGCAGGTCGTCAAGCCCCATCGACTTTATCGCGATGTTCAGTATGTCCTCCTTCGGCAGTCCTGTAGAGCGGCACTGCTTGCGCAGGAAATGCTTTCCGGCGTCTATCAGGGCGCGTTCGGGCACAAGACCAACTATTTCCGTGCCAGTAACGCGCAGGCCGCGGGCCTGTGCCGCGCGGCTTACCTCGTCGAAAGCAACGTGCAGCGGCGTGGCGTTGATGTCGGTGATGTTCATAGACACCTGGGCGATGCCGTATTCCTTGATGAACCACCCGATAGCTTTCGTACCCTTGAGCGTGCCCGGACGCATCACGGGACGACCGTTCTCGTCGCGCTTGATTTCGCCCGTTATGGGGTTACCGATGCGCTCAGGGCGGCCTTTTTCGCGCACGTCGAAGGCTATGGCGTTAGCCCTTCGCGTGGACGTTGTATTGAGATTGAAGTTTACGGCGATAAGGAAATCGCGCGCGCCCACAGCCGTGCAGCCGGTGCGCGCCACGCCCTCGTCAAACGGGCGTGCGCCGAAGTCGGGCTGCTCTGCGGCGTTGGCCATCCTTTCGGGCAACGCTTCGTATTCGCCCTTGCGGCAAACGGCCAGGTTGCGCCTTTCCGGCTTCAGCGCGGCGGCCTCGTAGCAGTAGCACGGTATGCCTGTTTCCGCGGCGATGCGCTCCGCCAGTTTGCGCGCCAAAGCGGCACACTCTTCAAGCGTTATGCCGCTTACCGGCACGAGCGGCAGCACGTCTGTCGCGCCCATACGCGGATGCGCGCCGTGGTGGCGGCGCATGTCGATTACCTCGCCGGCTTTCTTCACCGCCTTGAAAGCCGCCTCGACAACTGCCTCGGGACTGCCCACGAAGGTTACGACGGTGCGGTTTGTGGCCTCGCCCGGGTCAACGTCAAGCAGCTTTACGCCGCCCGACTTTTCTATAACGTCTGTGATTTGCTTGATTACAGCCTTGTCGCGTCCCTCGCTGAAGTTGGGCACGCACTCAACAATCTGCCTTGTCTTTACCATAGCATCAAATCTTATAACAGTTAACTTAATTTAAACAAAGTGCGCCGGCGTGGCATACGCCAGACAAACGACTGTCCGCGCCGTCTCCTACAATCTGCAAAGATAGCGCATTTACACAAAAGCAACAAGAAAAAGGAAGATTTTTTCAAATGCCAATATATACATAATGAAAGCACGGAGCACCGTTTTACAGCGAAGATGTGCCACACGGTGCCCCAACAGGGTCGACGAAACACGCCGGAACTACCAAAAAGTAATCTCACGGCACAACCTGCACGTCCGCGGAAAACAATGCCGCGGCGGTGGCAAAATGAAACCATAGCCTCACTCAAAACAGCCAAACTGTCACACCGGAAATGTACGGCGCAACCGGCAAAGCAGGAAAACAGGAAACCTGACGGCGGCAAAACAGACGGCAGGATGCGCCCGAACGGGTATAGCATAACTGCCAAAAACAACGTTACCGGCCGCCAAAAAGACATTAAAAAGCCGCTTTCAAGACGCTGAAAAACCGCATATAGTGATGCGATAGGCCATCTTTTACTTTCCAAAAGGCCACCTTTTACAAGACTGCAAGCCGCACTCCGTTGCACAAAACGGCACAAGGCGCGTGCAAACAGCTGGCATTCAGCAGTTTGCCCGTGCACACTCCACACGGCGTTATTTGTGCCCAAACATCCTGATTTTTCAAATAACGCCGTATGAAAGCGTCAAGGGAAATCAATGTGTAAGCAAAAGCCGCGGTCCGGTTGACAAGTATGTATAATTAATTTAGCGTTAATCCGGCATAAGATTAATGCCTCATAAACATCAAACTTATAGGTAGGGACATAATTCATTATGTCCGAACGTTCTGAAAGAACGTATCTGATTGGCATTGCTTACTTTATACGCCTCTTCTCGGCGTTCGGACATAATGAACCAAAGGTCAGCGAAAGCTAATTATGTCCCTACTTAAAGGGTGTACGCTTGTACCAAGCTCTCTCTAATTTAATAATCCACAGTTCTATTACAACCATCCAACAAAGCATTTGGCTTTAACTTCTAACGGAGCGAAGCGGAGTGACAACTTCTTTAACTCCTTTAACTTCCCCATAAAAATATTTTGCATTGCGCTCGGTTTGCATTATCTTTGCAACCAAAAACAACCACGAGACATGAACCGGCAATATACATTCTCGAAATTCGTAAGCCGCAGGAAATACCTCATCGTATCCGTTCTCGGAATAATACTAATCGGTTTCGTAGGCGAAAACAGCATCATGAAGCACGTGCAGAACCGCATGCTCGTGCGCGAGATGAAGGCCGAAATAGAAGCCTACAACACCCAATACGAGAAAGACGAGCATACGCTCAAGGAGCTGCAGCGCAACCCCAAGGCTATAAGAAAAATCGCACGGGAACAATATTTCATGAAAGCCGACGACGAAGACATCTTCGTTTTAAGCGACGACTATAAACAACAAGGAGGTGAAAATGAAACAACTGAGTAAGGCACAGGCACTGACAATGCTCATCGGAGCGTTCCTCATGGTAGTAGGCGCAGGCCTTTACGTGTTCGGGACACAGGCCGTTGCGGCATGGCTGTTCGCCGCAGGCTCCGTGGCTTTTGCCGCAATGCAGCTTAAACAGACATACGACGGGCGCAACATTACCGTCAGGCGACTGCGCAAAATAATGTCAGTAGGCGACGCCTTGTTCATACTCTCCGCCGCGCTGATGCTCGAAAACACCTACAACACGCTGCTGCCGCTCTTCGTAAAGTACATACCCAACGGCTATTACCACTACCTTACTTATATACATAACAACTGGGTAGTGCTGCTCCTCGTTGCCGCCATACTCGAAATATACACCACCCACCGCATATCCAGCGAGCTGAAGAAAGAAGGACAAGCCCCAACAAACCAAGCATAAAGCGGCTAAAAAAACTATAAAAGACGGCACATTTGTTTTAAATTGCATAAAAAATTTTCCATACATCGGCAATAGATTGTACTTTTGTGCCTGCATTTGAATACTCGTTTATGATAAGAACACTTTACGCACTGCTATCAGTCATGGCTTTTGCGTCATGCGCAAGCACATACAACATAGAAGGCTCGTCAAACGTCCCCACGCTCGACGGCAGGATGCTGTACCTGAAAGCATACGACGGCACAGACCTGAAGGACATCGACTCGTGCGACATCGTACACGGACAGTTCCACTTCACGGGCACGCTCGACTCCACACGGCTTGCCACATTGTTCATGGACGACGAGGGACTGATGCCGGTAGTGCTCGAGAAAGGCGAGATATCAATCAAAATAGACAATACACAACAGAAGGTAAGCGGCACCCCCCTGAACGAAAAACTGTTCGTTTTCATAGAGAAATACAAGCAGCTTGAGAACGAGGTGAACGAACTCGGCCACCTGCAAAGCCAGGCGATAATGGACGGGAAAGACCTTAACGAGGTGAACATGCAGCTGGCCGAGAAGGCAAGTAAAATAGCAGAGCGCGAAGACAAGCTGGTAACGTCGTTCATAGTCGAGAACTTCGACAACGTGCTCGGCCCCGGAGTGTTCTTCATGATGACGGCAAACCACCGCTACCCGGAGCTGTCACCATGGATTGAAGACATCATGAGCAAGGCCACTGACAAGTTCAAGAACGACCCATACGTAAGCGACTACTACCGCAAGGCACAGCAGAACCAGGCCATAATGAACGGTACGGCCATTCCGGGTGACATCAACACACAGCCGGAAGACGTGCCGACACCCAACGAACTGGCCGCACCCGGCGTTACGGGCAGCGACTCGATTGCCGCAACTACGGGCGAATGACACCTTGGCCGCACACCGCAGGCATACACATTTATTATGACAATACTGATAAAAGACGCTACAATAGTAAACGAAGGAAAAGCGTTCAAAGGTTCAATCGTAATCGAGAACGATTGCATCACTGACATATCCGAAGGCATTGCACCCCGTGGCACATTCGACGAGACCGTCGATGCCACGGGGTGTTTCGTCCTTCCGGGCGTAATCGACGACCACGTACACTTCCGCGAGCCGGGACTCACAGCCAAAGCCGACATCAAAAGCGAGAGCCGCGCTGCCGCATTCGGCGGCGTCACTACGTACTTTGACATGCCGAACACCGTTCCGCAGACAACAACGCTCGTCGCGCTCGAGGTGAAACGCGCCATAGCGGCACGCGACAGCCACGTGAACTACTCCTTTTTCTTCGGCGCCACCAACACCAACGCCGACCTTTTCAGCCGTCTCGACATACACCGCACACCCGGAATAAAGCTCTTCATGGGTTCATCAACAGGCAACATGCTTGTTGACAAGGAAGCCGCGCTCGACCAGATATTCGCCACCGCGCCCGTTCCCGTTATGGCACACTGCGAAGACACGGGGCTAATCAACGCAAACATGGCGAAAGCCAAGGCACTGTACGGTGACGACCCGGACGTCATACACCATCCCGAAATACGCAGCGAGGAGGCTTGCTACAAGTCGACCGAACTGGCTGTAAGGCTCGCCAAGAAGCATAATGCGCGGCTGCATGTGGCACATGTAACGACGGCCCGTGAACTTTCGCTCTTTGAACCGTGGACTGACACCATGCCCGACATCACCGCCGAGGCCGTCATAGCCCACCTGATGTTCTCCGACGAGGACTATCCTAAGCTCGGAACGCTTATCAAATGCAACCCCGCAATAAAGACTTCGGCCGACCGTGAGGCACTACGCAAGGCGCTGACTGACGGCCGGATAGCCGTTGTCGGGACCGACCACGCGCCACACCAGCCGGCCGACAAGCAGGGCGGATGCGCCAAGGCGGCGTCAGGAATGCCGATGTTGCAGTTCTCGCTCGTGGCAATGCTCGGGCTTGTTGACAGCGGCGTGCTGCCAATCGAGCGCGTAGCGGAGCTTATGTGCCACCGTCCGGCCATGCTGTTCGACGTCCGCCGACGCGGTTTCATACGCAAAGGCTACAAGGCCGACCTTGCTATTGTGCGGCCTGACAGCCCTTGGACGGTGACGGAAGACTGCATACAGAGCAAATGCGGATGGAGTCCGATGACGGGACACACGTTCAACTGGCGTGTGGAACACACCTTCTGCAACGGCATCCACATACTTGACAATGGACGTTTCGACACTTCGTGCCGAGGCGAAGAAGTACTTTTCAGATAACAATGCACCCTTATGATTGCCAAATTTTTCATCTATCTAATAATATTCATAACCCTTCCCGACTTATATCTTGAGCGCCGCTTCCTGCGAAAGCGCACACGCTACCTGTGGTGGCAACGCGTGTTGTGGTGGATTCCGGGGGCGTTCATGTTCTTTTACACCATCTTCCTTGCCACAAGGCGCAACTTCGCGCCCGACAACCAGTTCCTGCTCCACCTGTACCTGCTGCTCTTCGGCATCATGATAGTGCCCAAGTTCCTGTTTTCCCTGTGCTCGTTCCTCGGCTGGGCGCACTGCAAGTACCACCACACGCACAACAACTGGGGCAACCTTGTGGGGCTTCTGCTGGGCTTGGGGGCTGTAGTAGCTGTGGCGTATGGCGGCACATGGGGCTTCCGCAAACTTGAAGTAAGATACGAGACTTTCAGCTCCGCCGACCTGCCAAAGGCTTTCGACGGCTACAAAATAGTGCATTTCAGCGACGCCCACATGGGCACTTACGGCAGCAGCTACGCCGACATACCGGAGAAAGCGGTACGCCTAATCAACGAACAGAAGGCCGACATGGTGGTGTTTACGGGCGACCTGCAGAACATGGAGCCGAAAGAGCTTTACCCGTTCATGGAAACATTAGGGCGCATAAAGGCGAAGGACGGCGTGTTCTCCGTGCTCGGCAACCATGACTATTCAATGTACATCGACGCGGAAAGCGCAACCAAGGTGGCAAACGAGCGCGAACTCATCAGCCTTGAACGGCAGCTTGGCTGGGATTTGCTGATGAACGAGCACCGCGTAATACGGCGAGGGGCCGACTCTATTGTAGTAGCCGGAATGGAAAACGACGGCGGACGCCGTTTCCCAAAGAAAGGAGACATAGGCAAGACGCTTGCCGGAGTGCAGCCCGGAGCATTCACGCTGATGCTTGAACACGATCCTTCGTCATGGCGTAAAACCATACTTCCCAAGAGCGGAGCACAGCTTACGCTGAGCGGACACACCCATGCCGGGCAGCTAAAGATATTCGGCTGGTCGCCGGCGGCAATCAACTACACGGAATGGGGCGGCATGTACCATGAAGGCAAGCGCGCCATCAACGTGTCATACGGCATGGGCGGCTTCATACCTTTCCGCCTTGGGGCAAGCAATGAAATCGTAGTGATAACCCTGCACAGCACCAAATAGGACAGGCAAGAGTCTAACCGAATAACCGCCTGATAATCAGGAGGTTTGTAAAAGGCCGTCTTTTGCAATGCAAAAGACGGCCTTTTAGCGTGCAATTTACGGCCTTTCGGAGCACAAAAGGCCACCTTTCAGGTTCATCCGCAAATCTGTTGGATGGTTTTTATTCTATTTTCAGTAAATAATCGTTTTCAAGTGAGGCACTCGGTAATTGTCATTCCGCGCTCCGACGCGGAATCCAGAAAACATTAAAGGCGTGAAATGACGTTGGCTGCATACACTGGATTCCGCGTCGGAGCGCGGAATGACGATTACCGAGTGCCTCATTTGACATTAATTTTGTACGATTTTATAATCCTTTTCTCATCCAACAAAACTGCGGATGAACC
>ERZ780108.5-NODE-5-length-73588-cov-8.36146_pt1 | contig 73588 bp, 54 predicted proteins | sample MGYA00511369_ERZ780108 | MGnify/ENA primary metagenome ERZ780108 (study PRJEB29588, sample SAMEA2159553) | human gut metagenome | biome: human gut; feature: human-associated habitat; material: faeces | place: Denmark | collected 2008/2010 ...
CCGAGGGCGTGGACGGGCGAGCCGTTGACGTCGCGGATGGTGAGCCCGTCGATGCGGATGTTGCGTGCCACGCCGTAGTCGCGGCACTCAATCTTCAGACCCGTGCGCAGGGGCAGGGGTTGCTTGCCGGTATTCACGATTTCTAGGTCGCGCACGGTCACGTATTCCGAATTGAAGACACGGACAGCGTAAAGCGAGGTGTCGTCGCCCACGATGCAGGGCTTGGGCAGCTGGCTGTCGCCATAGGCTCCTACGGTGACGGGTTGTGCTGCGGTGCCCTTTGCATTGATTTCCAGCTGGCCGTTCAGGGTGGCTCCACGCTTCAACAACAGCTGTTCGCCGGGTATGAGGCTGACCGTACTTGCCTTTTCCAGGGTTCTCCAGGCTTCTTGAGGAGAACGTCCCGAGTTGGCATCGTTGCCTTCCACAGGGTCAATGTAGTAGGCGGTGGCGACGGGGGAGGTGCAGGAGGTCAGATGTGCGCCTCCGCCGATGCACGACACGACAAGCAGGAGGGTAGTGGCCAGGGCCATCTTCCGGTGGGTGGTGTGGAATATATTTTTCTTCATAAAATGTCTTACCTTAAAAATGAAAGGATGGCGCAGGCACTGTACCTTATGGGGTTGGCCTGGCCATCCTTTGCTTACCTATTGCTAACTGAAGGGTTTACTTCCAGAGTTCATGCTGTTCGAGCAGTTCGTTGGAGTCGAGCTCGGCAGTCGGGATGGGCCATACATAGTCGCGTTCGCTGTTGTACTGGCGCGGTTCGTAGGCCAGTCCCAGGGTTGTGCGTTCTTTTTCGACGTTGGCCACAGCCTTGTCCAGTTCCTTCCAACGGTATACGTCGAACAGTCGCAGGCCTTCGAAAGCCAGTTCCACACGGCGTTCGTGCTTGATGACGGCCAGCAGGGCATCTTTGCTGAGGCCGGTACCTTCGACGTCTTCCACCTTCGGCATCATCACATCCGAACGTTGGCGTACCTGGTTGATGAGACCGCGGACTTCGGCTTCATCATATCCGCCTTTCTGTACCAATGCTTCGGCCAGCGAGAGCAGTACCTCGGCATAGCGTACGACGTAGAAGTCCTGTCCGTTGTCCCAGGAGTTGCTGGTGTCGGTCGGGTCGAAATATTTCATCACGTACACGGTAGAGAGTGAAGCGGCCGCACCGCCATACCAGGCTCCTTCACCGCCTTTGCCGTTCCAGTACATGCCCGGTACGAACAGGGTGGCGTAGAGACGCGGGTCACGGTTCTCCCAGTGGGCGGCATTGGGCTGGCTTACGTCCAGCTTGCCTTCCTTCATGACACCATAGTTGGTATCGGTCGTCTTGGTCCCGTCGGTCAGATAGTAATCGTCGGCCAGGTCGATGGTACCATTGATGAATTCGCCCGGCGTGTTCCAGTGGGCGTTGAAGGAAGCGCCTTCGCTCATGCCCGGTCCTTCGTAACGGACAGAGAAAATGACTTCGGATGATGTCTGTCCGGCCAAAGTGAACAGTTCGCTGTATTTCGGGTGCAGGCTGTACCCCAGTTTCATCACTTCACGGTAGGCGTTGATGGCATCGTCCCATTTCTCGTTGTAGAGGGCCAGACGGCCGAGGATGGCATATCCGGCTCCACGGGTCAGGCGGCCCAGATCAGCGGTTTCGGGCAGGTCGGTCACGCAGGTTTTCAGGTCGGCGATGACGTTGTTCACGATGTCGGCCCGTTTGCTCTTCTCCTTGCTGGGGCTTTCCAGCGTTAAGGGTTCGGTGAGGTAGGGAACGTCCTGATAGGTCATGGTCAGGTTGGTGTAGATCAAGGCGCGGAGTACAGTGGCTTCCGCCTTGTAACGTGCCTTTTCAGCATCGCTTAGCTCCACTCTGTCGATGTTGGCAATCAACGTGTTGCAACAGCTGATGACTTCGTAGTTGGCTTTCCAATAGTCACTGAATACCCATGAACTGGGATTCTGGATACCCATGGCTACGTCGTAGCCTTCAATCCATCCGCTCCAGTTGAAGTGCCCGCCGTTGTCGCTGATACATTCCATGTAGAGCGGACCGAAGGTGTACTGGTCGGAGTTGTAAAGCTGGTTGCTCTGGAGAGCATCGTAACAGGCAGCCAAGGCCATCAGGGCATCGTTGGAAGTCTGCCAGAAAGTGGAAGATGATGATTCGGTCAGTGAATCTTTCTGCAGGAAGCTGTCGGAGCAGGAAGTTGTCAGGACACCGGACAGCAGAGCCAGGCTTATGTATTTATTTATCAGTTTCATAGTGCTCAAATAGTTTTAGAATTTAACATTGACGCCAAACGAATAGGTTTTGGTGTTGGGATGAACATCGTTGCGGGTATCGCTGCTCAGCTTCTCGGGGTCGTAGTCGTCCAGTGAAGTGAAGGTCAGCAGGTTGGTTCCGGCCAGGTAAAGGCGCAGGCTCTGGACACCCACTTTCTCCATCCAGGATTTTTTCTTGAACGTATATCCGATTTCCACATTCTTCAGACGGAGGTAATCTCCTTTGGTCAGCCAGAAGGAAGACATCGTGTTGTTGATGGTTCCGCCCATGCGCGGCATGCTGCCGTTGGGGTTCTCGGGCGACCAGCGGTCCAGCCAGCGTGAAGTCTTGTTGCCGCCGTTGGAGATGGTTGTCTCGTCCCAGTTGAAGCGTTCCAAGCCGGCTACACCCTGCCAGAAGGTGGTGACATCGAGGTTCTTGTAGCTGAAGCCCAGGTTGAATGAATATTGCAGTTTCGGGAACGGGTTGCCGATGACCTGACGGTCGGCATCGTTGATATCGCCGTCATTGTTGAAGTCTTCGTACATGATGTCGCCCAACTGAGGTTTCTGGCCGTTCTGAGTGATGGTCTGTCCTTTGGCGTTGACGCGGTTCAGGTCGTCTTCCGTGCGATAGATACCGATGGCTTTCCAGGCGTAGTAGGAACCGATGGCTTCACCTTCGCGGTTGATGGTGCTGCCACTGATGCTTTCCAGTCCGTTCATGTCCAAAATCTTGTTCTCAACGCCTGCCAGCGAGAAACCTGCCTGCCAGCTCCAGTCGCCCTTCTGGTCAAAGTAGTTGGCAGCAAATTCCCAACCCCGGTTGCGTACCTTACCGGCATTCTGGTAGGGAGCTGAGAGTGAACCCAGGAAGATGCCCGGCATGGGGAGCTGCAACAGAATGTCGGAAGTGGTCTTGTCGTACCAGTCGAACACAATGTTGATGCGGTTCTGCCAGAACGATGCGTCCAGACCGATGTCGGTGATGGTAGTCGTTTCCCATTTGATGTTTTCGTTGGCTATCTTGGAGGTTTTCATACCTACGTATTTGGTGTCGCCGAAGTAGTAGCTGCCCTGTGCGGAAAGGGTTGACGTATAGGCGTAGTTGCCGATTTCCTGGTTACCCAACTTACCCCAGCTGGCACGCAGCTTCAGGGAGCTCAGCCAATTGATGTCCTGCATGAAGCTTTCGTTCGAGATGAGCCATGCACCCGAGAAAGAGGGGAAGGTGGCATAGCGGTTCTGCTTGGGCATGCGTGAAGAACCGTCGCGGCGGACGTTCATTTCGAACAGGTAGCGGCCACCGTAGTTGTAGTTGATACGTCCGAAGAAGGATTGCAGAGCGGTCTCCTCGGCAGAACCGGTCACTTTGTCGTTCTGCGTGCCACCGTCCATCTCATAGATGTTTTCGGTGGGAAATCCCTGCTTGCTGGCTTCGTTCTTGTCCCAGCGTGTGCCCTGAATAGAATGTCCCAGCAGTACGCCGATTTCATGGTCACCGAAGGTAGCGTTGTAAGTCAGGATATTTTCGTTGATATAGCTGGTTTCCAGATAGTGGTAGTCGGTCAGTGTGTTCTGCGTGCCGGCAGGAGCCAGTTCGTTGCCTTCAGCATCGTAGATAGCCAGGCTTCTCGGATTGAAGGTGGTCACATCATTCATATAGTACTTGTAGGCCAGGCTGGAACGGAATTTCAGTCCTTTGTACAGGTCGATTTCACCGAAGAACTTACCGTCGAAGCGATAGTTCTTGTTGTCCTTGTAGCCGTTGTTCAGGGCATAGATGGGATTTTTGAACACAGACTGGCCGATGCTCGGGTTACCGTCCACATAGCCATAGTGACCGTTGGCATACTGCACGGGAACAGTGGGGCGGGTAAACCAGGTGAGGTATCTCATCAGACCTTCGCCCGTGACGCTGGTGGTAGGCTCGTCAATGCTCTGGCGGCTGCCCGACAGGTTCAGTCCCACTTTCACGATGCCCAGCTGTGCATCAATGTTCGAACGGAAGTTGAAGCGTTGGTTGGCTGTATTCTTCAAAATACCTTCCTGCTTGAAATACTGGGTGGAGAACATGTAATGGACATTCTTGCTACCTCCGGTAACGGAGAGGTGGTGCTGGTGCATGGGAGCGGTGCGGAACATTTCGCCTGCCCAGTCGGTATTGGCAAAATGGTCGGGGTCCGAACCTGTGCGCAGTGCTTCAAGCATTTCCTGTGTATAGGCTTTTCCCGGCTGGCATTCGTTGTACATTTTGGCCCATTCGTAGGAGTTCACATAGTCGGGCAGTACGGTAGCCTGCTGCAGGGCGATGCTTCCGGAATAGCTGATGGAAGGCTTCTGCTCGCTACCTCGTTTGGTGGTAATCAGGATGACACCGTTGGCCGCACGTACACCGTAGATGGCTCCGGAGGCGGCATCTTTCAATACCGATACACTTTCGATGTCTTCGGGGGCCAGTTCAGAAATCTGGCTGATGGAGCTTTCTACACCATCGATCAGTACCATCGGATTGTTTTTGCTGGCATCACCCAGAGTGCCGACACCGCGTACACGGATTTCCGGACTGTCTTTACCGGCCTGGGCACCGTTACCGGTGAGCATGACGCCCGGCAAACGGCCCTGCAACATATTGGCCGTATTGGCAACGGGCATGTTGGCTACGTCGTTGAAGTTGACGGCAGCGACCGAACCGGTCAGGTTCTCTTTCTTCTGTACACCGTAACCAACCACTACAACTTCGTCAATCATTTTGGAGTCTTCCTTCAGAATGACGTTCAGTTGCGTGTTGTTGCTGCTGATAACAAATTCTTGGCTGGCGTATCCGATGAACGAAATGACCAGTGTGGAATTGGGATGGACGGACAGGGTGAAATTTCCGTCGATGTCAGTGATGATACCGTTGGTAGTGCCTTTTTCCAGAACACTGGCACCAATCACACTTTCACCATTGATGTCTTTTACGACACCTGTCACTTTGTAGGTGGATGATTGTTGGGTAGTGGCATGTACCTTCACGGGAAGGAGGCAAAGACAAAGCAACAAGGTTAACAAGGTAAAAGCTTTGTCGGAGACTAAATTTTTACAGCTCATACGTTTTTGAATTATTTAAGATTAAACAAAAATTGTGCTGCAAATCTATAATACCTGACGGACAAGAGGGATGAATAAATGCCGGAAAAGGATGATTTTTTTCTTTTTCATCCTTTCCTGGCATTCTGTAAAGGGAATTGGGGGACTTTGGAAGCTTTTTATGTCGGATTGTTCTGCTCTGTTCCTGTCTTCTCCTTTTCTTTTTGTGTCAGATATTCTTTGGGGGAGACGCCGAATTTCTTGCGGAAACAGAGAGTAAAATATTTGGGGTCATTGAATCCCACCTTGTAGGCCAGGTCGTTGATCCGTATTTTCCTGTTTTCTTCGAGCAGGCGGAAGGCGGCCTGTAAGCGTACGTTTGAGATGAATGATAGGGGTGTCATGCCTGTCAGTTGTTTCAGCTTGTCGTTGAGGGTGGAGCGGGCCATACCCATGGCTGCCACAAATTTGCCCAAATCGAAATCCTGTTCGTCCAGGTGGGCGTTGACGCATTCCATGGCTTTCTTCAGGAACTGCTCGTCGTCGGGCGTATAATTGATTTCCTTGGCTTCGAATATCAATGTCTTTCGTGCATCGACCATCGGTTGCCTGCGGCTTTTCAGCAGGTTTTCTATTTTGGCTATCAGTACGGAAAAGTTCAGAGGCTTGCATATGTAGCCGTCTGCTCCCGCTTCATAGCCTTCTACGCGATCCTGACTTCCGGTGCGTGCTGTCAGCAGAATGACTGGAATATGGGCTGTCTGGAACTGGACCTTGATACGTTTGCACAGTTCCATACCGTCCATTCCGGGCATCATGACATCGGAAACGACCAGGTCGACAGGCTCTACCTCCAGAATTTTCAGGGCAGTGGAACCGTCCGGAGCTTCGGACACCTGGTAGTACTGGCTCAGTAGCCGGTGCATGGCTTCGCGCAATTCTTCGTTGTCCTCCACGATAAGGATGGAGGAGCGGCTGTGGTGCTCGTTGTCTATGTGAGGTAAGGGTGATGGGACACTTGCCTGGGTGTCGGTACTTCCAGAAATAGTTGGATCCGGATTCTCAGTTTCCAGTTTTTCCTCTTCCCTTTCTTCCTGGCTGTAGGCCTCTTGGGTGATGGGAATGGATACGGTGAATGTATTTCCGGTTTCCGTGTCACTTGTTACTCCGATGGTGCCGTGGTGGAGAAGTACAAGGTCCTTGGTCAGTGAGAGACCGATACCGGTACCGATGGTATGGAATTTCCGGTATTCTCCTTCGTAAAAACGTTCGAACAAGTGGACCTGTTTGTCGGCTGGTATGAGTTCTCCGGGGTTGTTGACGCTGAATACATACAGGCCTTTGTCGGCTATGTATTGTTGGCGGATGGTGATACAACGGCCTTCTTGGGTGTATTTGGCTGCGTTGGACAGGAGGTTGTACAGTATCTTGTCCAGTTTGTCGGGATCGAAATAACCGATTATTTCGTGATCGGCATCTTCGACGGAGATGTGCAGCAGTCTCTTTCGGACAAGCGGAGCAAAGGCATTGGCCGATTGGTGCAGGAACAGCGTCAGGTTGCCTTGCGACACACGGAGCTTTTGTTTGCCATTCTCTACTTTGCGGAATTCCAGAATCTGCTGGATGAGTCTCACGAGCCGGAGAGTATTGTCCGATATGCTGCGCAATCTTGGCTTCAGGTCGGGATATTGCAGTTTCAGTTCATCCACAGACGCCGAGATAATGGATAACGGGGTGAGCAGTTCGTGGGTAATGTTGGTAAAGAACTGGAGCTTGGCATGGTTGATGGCTTCTATCTGTTGGCGTTGGATTTTGCCCAGCTCAATGGCATGTTGCATCTGGATACGCTTGCGTATAGTCCGGTAGAGATAATAGATAACGGCTGCAGCTGCAAGGATATACAGACAGTAGGCCCACCATGACAACCAGGGTGGCGGAAGAATGGTAATGTGAAGTTCACATTCCTGCCGGGACCATACTCCGTTGGGATTGGCTCCCCGTACCTTGAAGGTATATTTGCCTGAAGGCAGGTTGTTGTAATAGGCAAAATGGCGGAGGGCATTTGTCGAAATCCAGCCTGCATCGTATCCTTCCAGCCGGTACCGGTATTTGTTCAGCTGCGGATTGACATAGCTCAGTATGGAGAAGTCCAGGCTGAAGTTGTTTTTGTCGTAAGGCAATATGATGTGTGAAGCATAGTCGAGCGGTGCGTCAAGGATGCGTTCCTGCTCCTTGGCGGGCAGGTTTCGTATGGAGGTCTCGTAGATTTTCAGGTCAGTAATGACTACGGGGTAGGATGTGCTGTCGTGGCTGATGGCTTCTGGAAGGAAACTGTTCAGGCCGTGTGCACCGCCAAAGACCAGGCTGCCGTCATTGGCCTTGAAACAGGAATTGCGATTGAAAATGTGGTCTTGCAACCCTTCTTCCATTGTATAGGTATATATGCGGGGATGATTATCGGAAGAGGGGTTGATGTGGGACATTTGCGAGTTGGTTGTGAGCCAAAGGCTGTGGAAGTTATCTTCAAGCATGGAAAATATGACATCTCCTGTTTCAAAGTATTCGTTGAAGACAGAAATGAAACGGTCATCTTGGGGGACGTACAGGTCGAGACCGTTCCCATTGGTCCCTGCCCAGATACGTCCCTTACTATCCGTGCACAATGTCATGGCACCTACAGATTGGGAATTATGGTGTGAGGGGGCATATATCTTTCCTGCATATTGCCTGTCTTTTTGGGGGGTGAAGCGCCAAATGCCGTTGTTGGGAGTGGCAACCCAGATGTTGCCGGCGTTGTCTTCGGTTATCTTGAAAACGGGTACTTGCGGCCAGGCTTGCTTATCGTTGGAGCACAGCTGGTCGATGGAATGCATTTTCCCCTGGATGTCGAGCATGCAGAGGCCGTTCCGGGTACCTATCCAAAGATTACCTTGTCTGTCTTCGTACAACGAGTACACACATACATCGGTAAGGGCCGGATGGGTTTGCTGGTTGATGGCATAGGCCTTCTTGCCGTCGTATATCCATACTCCGTCGTCCCAGGTGGCGAAGCAGTAAGTCTGGTCCGATCGGCGGATAATGTCATTTACGGTAGAGATGTAGGGCATGTGGCGGAATCCGGGATGTTCTCTGTAATGTAGAATGGTCTGTTTCGTAGGGTCATATTCCACAAGGCCGTATCCCATGACTCCCATATAGATGGAATGGTGATCCGATGGGTAGGCACTGCGGATGGAGCTGGTAGGGAACTGTCTGAGCAACGGCTCAATGGAATCATAATCGAACAGCTTCCGATGGGTGTTGACGGTATATACTCCTCCTCCCAGCATGCCGACCCACATCAGTCCGTCGCGGCTGTACATCAAGGCGTCCACTTCGTTGAAGGGCAGGGTGTCGGGACCTTTGCCGGGCAAGTAATTGCTGAATACGCCTGTTCCTTCTTCGGATTCAAGAATGCTCAGGCCGCTGCGGGAACCAATCCATAACTTTCCGGAATTGTGGTCCTGGGCAATGGCATAAATAATGTTGTCGCACAGACTGCCGGGATTCGCTTCATCGTGGACGAAATGCTTGAAACGATAATGTTTCATGTCATAAGGATTCTCCAGTTTGGTCAATCCGTAACGCCAGGTACCTATCCATATCTGTCCCCGGCTGTCCTGAAACAGGGTATGAGCCGATTCTGCCGGGTTGATGTTCCGGTAGGTATAATATTTTTCCTCCTGCGGATTGTAACGGATCAGCCCTTGTGCCCAGGTGCCTATCCAGATATTCCCGTTCCGGTCTTCGATAATGGATTTTACATCGTAATGTGGCAGGCTGGTTTTCTGTATTTGGGGGTCGCACAATTCAAACTGGTCGCTTCCTGCTTTCCGTCGGAAAATGCCTTTGTTTGCTCCGACCCAGACATCCCCATTCTTGGTACAGGCAATGGCTTCAATGTAGCTGACTTGTAATAATGGAGAGGAAATTTTCTCTAATTTATCCTGTCGCTTGTCAAGCACATAAAGTCCGCTATAGGTACCAATCCAAAGATGGTTCTCATGATCTTCTGCCACGATATTGACGAAACCGTCGAGGTTCCGGTTCTGATTCTGACCGTCGGGGCGGTAGATGACGGTATTGTATCCGTCGAAACGTAATAGTCCGTTATAGGTTGAAATCCAAATGTAGCCTTCGCTGTCCTGATAGAGGTTGCGTATTTCGTTGGTCGGTAGATGAGAGGATGTAGAGAGCGGCTTGAAAATGAGGTTATCGACTGCTAGTGCTCTTGTGTGAACCAATGCGGCGAGAAGGGCAAGCAGAATCCACCAATTGGAAGTCAAATAAAGTTTCATCGTAAATTGTTTTTAGGTTAACTGACGGTATCTGTGTAGCAACAGGTATAAGGATTGCACGATCTATCATTTGTTTCTGATATTTCATGCAATCCTTTGATAGAAGTTGTCAGAAGATAAACCTTAATACATCATTCAGGTTGGCCCAGATGAGCAGGGCGAAGAGCAGGAGCATGCCTACCATTTGCGCGCGTTCCATGAACTTGTCGCTGGGCTTGCGGCGGGCTACAATCTCGTAGATGAGGAACAGTACATGGCCGCCGTCCAGAGCGGGGATGGGCAGGATGTTCATGAAGGCCAGGATGATGGAGAGGAAGGCCGTCATGTACCAGAACTGGTGCCAGTCCCATGTGGCGGGGAAGATGCTGCCGATGGTGCCGAAGCCTCCCAGCTGCTTGGCTCCTTCCTTGGAGAAGAGGTACTTCATTTGGCTGACGTAGCCTTTAAGCGTGTTCACGCCCAGTGTGACGCCGGCAGGGAACGAAGAAAAGAAGCTGTATTCCTTCTTCACGATGGGGAGCAGGCGGGCGGTGCGCATATCGGCAGTGACACCGATTTCGTAGAGAGAGTCGGTGGCTATGCTGAGGGTATCGGTGACGCCGTTGCGGACGTAAGTCAGGCGGATATCGTGTGAAGCCTGACCGTCTTTCTGGCGTTTCAGCATTTCTTCCTTGAAGTCAAAGTAGGCGATGTTGAGCCCGTCCAGCTGCGTGATGCTGTCGCCCGACTGGAGACCGGCCAGTGCGGCAGGGCGTCCGGCTACGATGCTGTCGATGACGAACGGGTAACGGAAGTCGGCAAAGCGGGCACTGTCGGCCAGCAGGCGGTCCATCAGCCCTTCGGGAATGTAGACCGAGGCCGGTTTGCCGTCGCGCAGGACACTGACCTGACGGGCATCGACAATGGATGTCAGCAGGTCACCGCCCATGCGTTCGAAGGGTACGCCGTCGGCCGAGAGCAGTACGTCGCCGTCTCGGAAACCGGCCTGATGCATGCTTTCGTTGAAGTCCATGCCGAGCGGTGCCTTCTGCACGGGAATGTAGGAGTCGCCCCAGGCAAAGAGAATCATGGAGTAGATGAACAGAGCCAGCAGGAAGTTAAACAGTACGCCGCCCACCATGATGAGCAGACGCTGCCAGGCCGGTTTGGCTCGGAATTCCCATGGCTGTACGGGTTGTTTCATCTGTTCGGTGTCCATCGACTCGTCTATCATACCGGCAATCTTGACATAGCCGCCCAGGGGCAGCCAGCCGATGCCATATTCCGTTTCGCTGTTCTTGGGTTTGAACTTGAACAGCGTGAACCAAGGGTCAAAGAATAGACAGAACTTTTCAACCCGGGTCTTGAAGAGACGGGCGAAGAGGAAGTGCCCCATTTCGTGTATGACGACGAGCAGCGAGAGGCTCATGATGAGTTGCAGGGCACGAATCAAAAATGTTTCCATTATTTATTCAACTATAAATTATCAATTTTTACTTTCTTTCCAATTATTTATTTATCAGACTTTCTGCTATACGGCGTGCTTCGGCATCCGTTGCCACATAGTCTTCGTAGGTGGGTTTCTGGATGAAGGATACACGTCCCATTGTTTTTTCGATGACGTCGCTCATGCCGAGGAAAGAAATGCGGTCGTGCAGGAAGGCGGCCACACAGACTTCGTTGGCGGCATTGACGATGCAGGGCATGTTTCCGCCACGGTGAAGGGCTTCGTAAGCCAGCGCCAGGTTGCGGAAGCGTTCGGTGTCGGGTTGCTCGAAGGTGAGCTGCGTGCACTTGCTGAAGTCCAGTCGCGGGAACGAGGCATGCAGACGGTCGGGATAAGAGAAAGCATACTGGATGGGCAGACGCATGTCGGGCATACCGAGTTGAGCCTTTACGGCACCGTCTTCGAACTGTACCATGCTGTGGATGACCGATTGCGGATGTACCACCACTTCTATCTGTTCGGGCCGTACGCCGAAGAGCCATTTTGCCTCTATTACCTCGAAGCCTTTGTTCATCATCGAGGCGGAGTCGATGGTAATTTTGGCTCCCATGTCCCAGTTGGGATGGCGCAGGGCCTGTTCTTTGGTCACCGTCTTCAGCTGTTCGTGGCTGAAAGTGCGGAAAGGACCTCCCGAGGCAGTGAGAATGACTTTCTCAATGGGATTGCCTGCTTCGCCGGCCAGGCACTGGAACACGGCCGAGTGTTCGGAGTCGACGGGCAGGATGGGAGTACCGTTGACACGGGCCAGGTCGTTGATGAGGTCACCGGCCACAACCAGCGTTTCCTTGTTGGCCAGGGCAATGGTCTTCCGGGCACGGATGGCATGGATGGTGGGGCAGAGGCCGGCGTAACCTACCATGGCCGTCAGCACGATGTCGACTGGCTTCTCCTGTACAATCTGGCAGATGGCTTCTTCACCGGCATAGACTTTGATGGGCAGGTCGGCCAGTGCCTCTTTCAGTTTGGGGTATTTTTCTTCGTTGGCGATGACCACAGCCTCAGGCATGAACCGACGCGCCTGGGCGATGAGTTCGTCCACACGGTTGTTGGCTGTCAGCACATAGGCTTCGTACTTGTCGGGGTGCTCCTCAATGACTTGCAGGGCTTGTGTCCCGATGGAACCGGTAGAACCGAGTATGGCTATTTGTTTCTTCATGATATGTCGTTTTATTAGAATACGATGTGAATTTCGGGGTTGATGGCTCTTCCGCGGTACCACAGCTCAAAGTGTAGGTGTGGGCCGGTAGTCAGCTGTCCCGTGTTGCCCACCAGGGCGATGGCTTCTCCGGCCTTCACCGAGTCGCCTTCTTTCTTGAGCAGGGAACCGCAGTGCTTGTAGATGGATACGAGGTCCTGACTGTGCTGCACCTGAATGATGTAGCCTGTCTCGGCAGTGTAGGCGCTCAGGATGACGGTACCGTCCAGAGTGGCCAGTATACTTTCGCCGGGAGTGGCGGCAATATCCGTTCCGTAATGTCGCTGTTCGGGGTTGAAAGAAGACGATACGATGCCGCGTGTGGGGCAGTAGAAATTCAGTCCTTCGGTTGGTCCGGTGGCAACGTTGGTCAGGTTGTATTTTTCCTTTTCCTCGTATTGCTTGCGGAATTCTTCTTCGCGTTGGGTACGTTCCATCAGAGAATCCTGGCGCAGGGTGGTCAGCGAGTTGATGGACTGGATGGTGTCGGCCTTGACCTCGCCGCGGAAGATGTCCTGGATGTTCATGATGTACAGGTTCTGCCTCTCTACCAGTCGCTGGAGAGAGTCCACGCGCAGGGCGTTGTCTACCACCTGGGCGCGTATTTCGCTGTTCATGTAGCCCGGCAGATAGTTGCGCAGCGGGGTGAAGGCCACGATGAGCGAGGCTATCACAAACAGAACGGTCAGTACGGACAGAAGTACGGAGATGCCGTTCAGCTTGGACACGTGCAGGCCTACCACCTCTTCCAGCGTATTCTCGTTGACGATGGTCAGCTTGTACTTGAACTTGATGTTGTTCCAGAACGCTTTGCTTTTTTTCCTCTTTTTCGTCTGCATGAATCTTGGTGGGGTTAAGAATGGATTATTCGTCTTCCGCTTCGTCAAGGTTTACCAGGCCGGCAGGCAGGCTGACGGTGATGACCTTATGCTTCTGGTCAATATCGGTGATGAACTCTTCCTGGGCGGGTATCAGCAGCTCTTCACCGTTGTGATCTACGACAAACAGCGTGTTGAGGGTCGAAGTGTCCACTTCTGTCACGTCGCCCAGATAGCCGTGATGGATTTCCTCCATGCGGAAACCTACGAAGTAGTTCCAGGTCAGTTCTTCGGGTTCGGCCTCATCGGCATGCTTCACGGGGAACCACACTTCCACATTGGTAAACATGCGGGCCCGTTCGGCGGTATCGACCCCTTCGAGCTTCATCAGGGCGGTGGTGTCCGAGCGGAAACGGTATTCCTCGATGAAGAAGGGAACGAAGATGCCGTCGAGCAGGCAGACAATGTATTCGGCCTCCACACGGTCGAAGATGTCGTCGGTGAAGGTGAACAGCAGTTCGCCATGAATGCCGTGCGGCTTGTTGAATATTCCTATCTTATATACTTCTTCTCGTTTAATCATAATGGTCAAATTCTCGTTATTCTCGCTCCGATGGCGTTCAGTCGTCCTTCGATGTCCTGATAGCCGCGGTCTATCTGCTCGATGTTGTGGATGCGGCTGATGCCGTCGGCACTCATGGCTGCGATGAGCAGGGCAATACCGGCACGGATGTCGGGCGAAGTCATGTTGCCGCCGTGCAGGCGGAAGGTACGGTTGTGGCCGATGACGACGGCACGGTGAGGATCGCAGAGAATGATCTGCGCTCCCATGTCAATCAGCTTGTCGACAAAGAACAGGCGGCTTTCAAACATCTTCTGGTGGATGAGTACGCTGCCCTTGGCCTGGGTGGCCACGACGAGCATCACACTCAGCAGGTCGGGCGTCAGTCCCGGCCAGGGTGCGTCGGCAATGGTCATGATGGATCCGTCCATGAACGACTCTATCTCGTAGCTTTCCTGTGCCGGTATGTATATGTCGTCGCCCCGTTGTTCCAGTCGGATGCCCAGACGTCGGAAACATTGGGGAATAATCCCCAGGTTCTCATAAGAGACATCCTTGATGGTCAGTTCGCTGGCCGTCATGGCGGCCATCCCGATGAAGCTGCCCACTTCAATCATGTCGGGCAGGATGGTGTGCTCCGTGCCGTGCAGTTCCTTCACTCCTTCGATGGTGAGCAGGTTCGAGGCGATGCCCGTTATCTTGGCTCCCATGCGGTTCAGCATGCGGCAAAGCTGCTGTACATAGGGCTCGCAGGCCGCATTGTAGATGGTGGTCGTACCTTCGGCCAGCACGGCGGCCATAATGATGTTGGCCGTACCCGTTACGGAGGCTTCGTCCAGCAGCATGTAGGTGCCTTTCAGGCGGTCGGCCGTTATGTCGAAAGTGCCCGCCGCTTCGTTGTGGTGGAAGCGGGCGCCCAGGTTCTGTATGCCGATGAAGTGGGTATCCAGTCGCCGGCGTCCTATCTTGTCGCCGCCGGGTTTGGAAATGACGGCCCGTCCGAAGCGGGCGACCATAGGCCCTACCAGCATGACCGAACCACGCAGGCTGGAACATTTCTTCAGGAACTCCTCGCTTTCCAGATAGGCGGTGTCAATGCGGGCTGCCTGGAAAGTATAGCTGTCAATGCCGTTTTTGGTGACTTCTACCCCCATGTCGCGCATCAGCTGTATCAGGTTGTTCACGTCCAGAATGTTGGGCACGTTGTGTACGGTCACTTTGTCCGCGGTGAGCAGTGTGGCGCAGATAATCTGCAGCGCCTCGTTCTTGGCTCCCTGCGGATGGATCTCACCCGCCAGCCTGTGTCCTCCTTCGATGATGAATGATGCCATGTTGGTTCGGTTTATGGAAAAAGAATAGGGTGGGCCCTGCGTGTAGGGTCAATATTTCTTTTTCTTGTTGTTGCGGTTGTTGTTATTGCTGTTGTTGTTCGGCATGTTGGCTTTGGTCGGACGGTAATACAAGTCAATGCGTTCGGCCATCAGCTTCAGGATGTCGTCGGTCATCTGCAACTTGCCGCCCGACAGTTCGTACAGGTCGTCGGCTATCTTGCGGTCGTCCACCGTGTCCTTGTTCCACGTCATGTAATCCTTTTTCATGTGGTTACAGATGAGGGCCACCAAGTTTTGCTTCTCGTCGCCTTCGGGGAACTCGCATGCCTTCTGTATCAGCACTTCCAAGGTGCGGCCGTAGTGGCGGTAGCGGATTTTAGTGCAGGGGTAGGGCACGGGGTCGGGTTTGGAGTCGAGGTCGTTCTTGGGAATGATTTCAAACGGGTAGTCGATGTCCAGTTTGAAATCGGACATGATGGCCAGGTGGTCCCACAGTTTATGTTTGAAGTCGGGCAAGTCGCGCAGATGCGGGAACATGCCGCCCATGATGTTGATGATGGTATTGGCGCAACGCTGGCGTTCGGCGCGGTCTTCGATGGTCAGAGCATAGTCTACCATGTTCTGGATGCTGCGGCCGTATTCGGGCAGGGGCATCCGCTTTTGTTGGGTGTTATATTGCATATATTCAATAAATTATCGGGTCTGTTATTCTTTCAGCAGATTTTTGGGCTTCCCCGCCACAAATTCCTTCAGATAGAAGGGCTCGAAGTAGGCTACGTCCTCGTACTTTCCTTCGGCTATGGCCTTTTCGGCCAGGGGGAACATCATGCTGGCCAGGGGGCGGATGCCGTCGATAAAGTGAGCGTTCGGGTGGGTAATCTTTTCCTTGCACTTGGCGGCGCCATCACCGAAGAAGTAGACGGGATGCTGGTCGAGAAACTCGCGGTAAGAGTTTTCGTCCACAATGTCGGCGCTGATGTCGCGCACGGTCTTCAAGGCCCGGTCGTAGATGGCTGCGTACACTTCCATGCGGCGGGCGTCTATCATGGGGCACAGCAGGGCGTCTTCGGGCAGCTCGTCGTGGTAGAGCAGCACCGGTACGCACTGTACCTTCAACGTTGGCAGGCCGATGAGCTTCAGGTCGCGGCCGTAGCAGATGCCCTTGGCCATGGACACACCGATGCGCAGGCCCGTATAGGAACCCGGACCGCAACTGACGGCCACCGCATCCAGCGGCATGGCATGGCTGTCGGCAAAAGACAGGGCTTCGTCTACAAATACTCCCAGTGAAACGGCGTGTGAAGGGCCGTTCAGGTCTTCTTTCTTGAACACTACCTGCCCGTCTTCGCTTACGGCTACCGAACAGGCGGAAGTGGATGTTTCAATATGCAGGATACATGACATAGTTTCTATACCTCTTTAAATCAGCTGACAAATTTACGGGATTATTTTCAGTATTTAAAAATAATCGTGTAATTTTGCACAAAACTTAAGAAGCATTATGATACAATCGATGACGGGATATGGCAAGGCCATTGTCGAATTGCCCGATAAAAAGATAAATGTTGAAATCAAGTCGCTAAACAGTAAGGCGATGGACCTGTCGACGCGTATTGCACCGATTTACAGGGAAAAAGAGATGGAAATCCGTAACGAAATTGCCCGTGTGCTGGAGCGTGGCAAGGTGGATTTCAGCCTTTGGGTAGAGAAGAAAGATGCCGAACAGCTGGCTACCCCCATCAACCAGGAACTGGTGGCTGCCTACTATCACCGCATCAAGGAAATTTCGGCCGCCACAGGCATTCCCGAGCCGGAAGACTGGTTCGGCACTCTGCTCCGTCTGCCCGACGTAATGACCAAGACCGAGACACAGGAACTGAGTGAAGAAGAGTGGCAGGTGGCTCACGCGGCTGTCGAAGAGGCACTGAACCATCTGGTGGATTTCCGCAAGCAGGAAGGTGCCGCGCTTGAAAAGAAATTCCGTGAGAAAATAGCCAACATTTCCCATCTGCTCGAAACGGTAGAACCTTACGAAAAGGAGCGTGTGGGCAAGATTAAAGAACGCATTGTCGACGCGCTGGAGAAGACTATCAGCGTGGATTATGACAAGAACCGCCTGGAGCAGGAACTCATCTATTACATCGAGAAGCTGGACATCAACGAAGAGAAGCAGCGCCTGGGCAATCACTTGAAATATTTTATCACGACGTTGGAGAACGGTAGCGGACAGGGAAAGAAGCTGGGCTTCATTGCTCAGGAGATGGGCCGCGAAATCAATACCTTGGGCAGCAAGTCCAATCATGCCGAGATGCAGAAGATTGTGGTGCAGATGAAAGACGAGCTGGAGCAAATCAAGGAGCAAGTTTTGAATGTAATGTAAAATGAATGCAGGATTCTTCATTCTTCATTTTTAGTTCTTCATTTTTATGGGTAAACTGATTATCTTTTCCGCCCCTTCAGGTTCGGGTAAGTCGACCATCATTAACTATCTGTTGACGCAGAACCTGAACTTGGCTTTTTCCATTTCGGCCACCAGCCGTCCGCCGCGTGGCACGGAGCGCGATGGCGTGGAGTATTTCTTCCTTTCGCCTGAAGAATTCCGTCGCCGCATAGCCGACGGCGAGTTTTTGGAATATGAGGAAGTATATCACGACCGCTTCTACGGCACGTTGAAGTCGCAGGTCGAAAAGCAGCTGGCTGCCGGACAGAACGTGGTGTTCGACGTCGACGTCGTGGGCGGATGCAATATCAAGAAATTTTATGGCGACCGTGCCTTGTCGGTCTTCATCCAGCCACCATCGATTGAGGAGCTGCGCAAGCGTCTGATAGGTCGCGGTACCGATACGCCCGAAGTCATCGAGGACCGTGTGGCCAAGGCCGCCTATGAGATGTCCTTTGCTCCGAAGTTTGACAAGATTATTGTGAACGACGACCTGGAGACGGCCAAGGCCGAAGCATTGAAAGTAATCACCCAATTTCTGAAAGCATGACGAAAGATTATAGCGGAAAGCAATTCTCACGCAAGATGAACAAAAGCCTGCTGATTGTCAACATCATTTTGCTGGTATGTGCCGTGTGGCTGTTGGTGGCCAATATACGCTACGAGGAATACACTACGGCGGTGGCGATGGGGCTTGTGGCAATAGTGGCCCTTGCCAACGGCACGCTTGCCTTCCTTCGTCTGAAGGGAAAGAAAATCTGATACGATTATGGATATTGGCATCTTCAGCGGTTCGTTCAATCCCATTCACATCGGCCATCTGGCGTTGGCCAATTACCTCTGTGAATTCGGCGGGTTGGACGAATTGTGGTTTCTGGTCACTCCCCGCAATCCCTTCAAGGTGGGGCAGGACCTGCTGCCCGATGCCTTGCGGCTGGAACTGGTAGAGCTGGCCATAGAGGGCTATCCCAAATTCCGTGCTTCTGATTTTGAATTCCATTTGTCCCAGCCCTCCTATACCATCCATACGTTCGACCGTCTGAAGGAAGTCTATCCGCAGCACACCTTCCACCTGATTATCGGGTCGGACAACTGGCTCTCCTTCTCCCGCTGGTACCAGTCGGAACGCTTGCTGGCCGAGAACCCTATCTTGATTTATCCCCGTTCGGGTTATCCTGTCGATGTTTCCGCCCTGCCTCCTCGTGTACGTCTGGTCGATTCGCCGGTACTCGAAATCAGTTCCACCTTCATCCGTGAGTCTGTCGAGGCAGGCAAGGACGTGCGCTATTTCCTCCATCCCAAAGTGTACGAACGGCTGACGCGAGAAAAGGGCTTTGTGGTTTGAGCTGGGTAAAGCATCGCTTTAAGCTGGGAAAACCAATGTTTTAAGCTGGTTAAATCAAACTTTTAAGCTGGGCAAACAATCGGTTTCCCCAGCTTAAAAAGTTCGTTTTGACCGGTCAAGGAAACCGCTGGTTATGCGGAGAGATATCTTCCTTCGGGTTGGTCAGAGTGGCCCGCCCAGATCAGGGGCGGGCGTAGGTATTATTTTTTTATCATTCTATTGTCGGAAATTGATCTACTCCAGACATTCGTCCAAATCGTGTGCCAATTGCTCTTTGTCGAGGTGTTGCCCGATGAATACGATTTTCTGCATGCGGTCACCGTATTTTTCGTCCCAGTCGCGTAAGAGGCCCGGTTCCTGTTTCATGAGCTCGATAAGGTCTTCTTCGGGAGCGGTGGCATACCACTGTCCGGCTTCGGTCAACTGCTTTTGTACGCCGGCTTGTTCGAACAGGTAGGACATGTCGCGGTTATGGCTGAAGTAGCATACTCCTTTGGCACGGATGACATTGCGCGGCCAGCGCGTAGCGATGAACCGGTCGAACTTATGGATGTCGAAGGCCGGACGACGGTAATACACGAAAGTACCGATGCCGTATTCCTCCACTTCACCGCCTTCATGGTCGTGATGATGATGGTGATGATGGCCTTCCCCTTCTTCGTGGTGATGGTCGTCGTGATGCTCTTCGTGCTCGTGGTGATGGCTGCCGTGGGCATGCGCTTCGCGCTCTTCTTCTTCGGTTGCGGCCCGTTCGATTTCGCGGATCCATCCGGCCGAGGTTGCCGCCCGTTCGAAATTGAACAGATGGGTGTCCAGCAATTTGTCCAAATCGACATCCGCATAGTTGCATTCGATTATTTCGGCTGACGGTTGCAGGGTGCGAATGATTTTCTTGATGCGTCCCAACTCTTCTGGAGCCACCTCAGCCGCTTTGTTCAGCAGAATGATGTTGCAGAATTCGATTTGCTGGACAATGAGGTTTTCAATGTCTTCTTCGTCCAAACCTTTGCGGGTCAGATTGTCGCCACAGGCGAACTCGCTTTGCAACCTCAGGGCATCGACGACGCTGACGATGCAATCCAGCCGACAGATGCCATGACGGGTGTATGCTTCGCCCAGTCGGGGGATGGAGCAAAGGGTTTGTGCGATGGGTTCGGGTTCGCAGATGCCGCTGGCTTCGATGACGATGTAGTCGAACCGCTCCAGCTTCATCAGTTCGTATACTTGCTCGATGAGGTCGGCTTTCAGGGTGCAGCAGATGCAACCGTTCTGCAAAGCCACTAAACTGTCGTCTTTCTTGCCTACCACACCGCCTTTCTGGATGAGGGCGGCATCAATGTTTACTTCGCCGATATCATTGACGATGACTGCAAAGCGGATACCACGTTTGTTGGCCAGAATACGATTGACTAAAGTCGTTTTGCCACTGCCCAGATAGCCGGTGAGCAGCAGTATGGGAATTTCTTTCTGTTTCATAATTGTAGGATATGCTTTCTGTTTGCGGGTGCAAAATTACATTTTTTTTGTTACATTATGCATCTCCTTTTTTCCGTTTCAAAAATTCGGTGGGACTTTCACCAAAGTAGTCCTTGTAGCATTTGGTGAAGTAGGAGGGAGAACTGAATCCCACTTCATACGTGATTTCGGCCACTGTCTTGTCGGTAGAGGCCAGCAATGAGGAAGCCCGTTTGAGGCGGGCGATGCGTAACAGCTCATTGGGCGCATAGCCGCAAAGGGCCTTGCTCTTCCGGTAGAGCTGTACTCGGCTCAAGCCGATTTGTTCTCCCAGTTCTTCCACGCTGAGATTGGGGTCGGACAGACGTTGGTCGATGAGCCGGCGCAGTTTTTCCAGAAATCCTTTGTCTACATCGCTTACGGAGACTTTCTGGAGCGAAGCGCTGCTGCCGTCAGCAAATACCTGTTGCAGGCGGTGGCGGTTGTCGATGAGGTTGCGCAGGCGTACGGTCAGCAGGCGGGCGCTGAAAGGTTTGGATATGTAGGAATCGGCACCGCATTCATAGCCTTTTATCTTCTGTTCGTCTACCGCATAGGCGGTGAGCATCATGACGGGGATGTGTGAGGTCTGCAATTCCGATTTCAGCCGGCGGCAGCATTCCATGCCGTCCATAACGGGCATCATGACGTCGCAGATGATGACGTCGGGTACATACTTCATGGCCATGCGGATGCCTTCCTGTCCATTGGCGGCTTCTATGATATTGTATTCATCCTGAAGTACGGAGCGAACATAGTCGCGGATATCCTGGTTGTCGTCTATCACGAGGACGGTTTCTTTGTCCTCGGGAGAGGTCGCGCTGTCGGTCGTTTGCAGGGTTTCCTGGTCGGCTGCCAGGACGGCGCCTTCTTTCAGGTTGACCAGTGCTGCACTTCGGGTGGTGTCGGGGTCGAGCGCGCCTTTCTGGCAGGCTGGCATTTCGATGGTGAAGCAGGTTCCTTGTCCTTCGGTGGTATCTACATGGATTGTGCCGTGGTGCATTTCCACGAATGCCTTTACCAGAGCCAGGCCGATGCCGGAGCCTGCATGGTGAACACCTATCTGGTAGAAGCTGTCGAAAATGTGTTGCACATGTTCGGCAGGCATGCCTACACCGGTGTCGGTTACTTGCAGGCGAACAGAGGGCTCGCCGTCTTTATTGAATAGAGACAGACTGACACTGATGCTGCCGTTTTCGGGGGTGAACTTGAAGGCATTGGAGAGTAAGTTGTAGAGGATGCGTTCCAGTTTCTCGGCATCGGCTGTTACGGTGTAGTCAGCCTGTTCGTCGGTCACAATGCGGAAGTGGATGTGTTTGCGGAAAGACAGCGTGCGGAAAGCATCGGTCCATTCCAGCAGGGAGGTACGCAGGTCGAACCGGCTGAGGCGTAGCTGAAGCTTCCCGTCTTCGAACTTGCGGAAATCGAGTATCTGGTTGATCAGTCGGAGCAGTACGGTGACATTCTTGTGAATGATGTTGAGCAGAAATCGTTCGTGCTCGTTCAGGTTGTGGCTTTGTTGGAGTTGTTCTACCGGGTCGGCAATGAGGGTCAGCGGGGTACGGAAGTCGTGCGACACATTGGTAAAGAAAGACAACTTGGCATGCGTGGCATCTTCCAATTGTCTGGATAGCATGATAAGCTGGTCACGCTGCTCTTCCAGTTGTTGCTTTTGTTTGGAAAGCTCGGCGTTCAGTCGGTTTTTGGTCCAAAAGGCACGTACAACGAAGACCAATAATACTCCTACGAGCAGCAGGATGACGATACAGGCATAGAGAAACATGCGCTGGGCGGAATATCGGAGAAGAAAAGCGTCCAGCTGTTTGTCGAGCTTTTCAATTTTTTCGTCGAGGGTGGTGATGTGCGTCGTCTGCATCTGCATGATACGCGCATTTTGCCGGTTTACCAAAGCGGTGGAGAGAAGAGTTTCGCGTGGATAGTTTCTTCCTTCCAGGATGTCCATGGCCACTTGCATGACGCGGTCGCCTCCCGTAGGATAGATAAAGGTGGCATCGAGTGTGCCGTCGGTAACCATTTCCACTCCCATTTCTTTCCCAGCCAGGGCATCTACACCGACGAAGAGCATGTCTTTGTCGCGGCCTTTCTGTATCGCGGCATCGTGTGCCCCCGACGCCATACGGTCGTTGTGGGCAAAAACAAGATCGATGCGCGGTTGTTGGGTGAGGATGGAGTCAAAAGCATGTCGGGCAGATTGTCTGAACCATCCGGCATCAGCTTGGGCTATAATATGAATGCCGGGAGCATCAGCCAGCGCGTCCATCAGTCCGCGGTGGCGGTCCCGTGCCGGAGTGGAACCTTTCAGTCCCGTCAGTTCAACGATATTGCCTTCACCTCGCAGGCGGCTGGTAATGTAGATGCCTATTTGGCGTCCCATTTCATAGTTGTCGGCACCGATATAGGCTGTGTAATGTTCCGAGTTGATTTTGCGGTCTACCAGTACGATAGGAATCCCTTGGCTGTAGGCTTTTTCCACGATGGGAGTGATGGCTTCGGCTTCATTGGGAGCTACGACTATCAAGTCGACTTTTTTGTGGATAAAGTATTCGATGTCGGCTATCTGGTGCTGGTTGTTATCTCCAGCCGAGCGGATTTCCACTTCTACTCCCGGATAGAACAGGGCTTCCCGGAGAATTTCCTTGTTCATCTGGTTGCGCCATTCGTCGTCGCTGCATTGCGACACGCCGATGATGTAACGGGTCTCTTCCTGTTCGCAGGAAGTAAGGAACAGGCAAAGGATGAGTAGGTTAATCAGACAATATAAGTGTTTCATGGAATTCCCTTCTTGTGGTTAGAGTGCACAAAGATAGGAAAATTCCATGAAACTTGTATGGTTAGGCCAGTCTTTCCGTCAAAGACTTGGGCAATACGGGCATGGCACCCTGCTGCGTGCAGACGAAGGCCGAGGTGTCGACGGCCAGTCTGTGTGCCTCACCTACGGAGCGGCCGCTGAGGATGGCGGCAGTGAAGGCGGCGGTAAACGAGTCGCCTGCACCTACGGTGTCGGCTACCTGTACCTTGGGAGTCTCGACGAACGAGATGTTGCCCGGCGTAAAGACATAGCTGCCGTTGACGCCACAGGTCAGGATGAGCATCTTCAGGTTGTACTTGGCCAGCAGAATCCAGCACTTGTCCTGGAGGTCGATGCCGGGATAACCAAACATGCGGCTGACTGTAACCAGCTCCTCATCGTTTATTTTCAACACATTACAGCGCCGGAACGAGTCGCACAGGATTTCTTTGGTGTAGAAGCTCTGACGCAGGTTGATGTCGAAGATGCGGAGTGTATCGGCATCGTCGGACATGGCATCGAGGAAACGGTGAATGGTCTGACGCGACACGATGCTGCGCTGTGCCAGCGAGCCGAAGCAGACGGCACCCGTCTGGTGGGCCAGTCCTTCAAGAGCTTGTGTGTAGGGAATGTTATCCCACGCCACGCCTTCCTTGATGTCATAGCAGGGTACACCTTCAGCGTCCAGTTCCACTTGTACCGTACCGGTGGGGTAGGGTACTGTTTCTATCAGTCCGTACAGCTCTTTCTGACGGAAGTTTTCCAGTATCTCAGCTCCCAGTTTATCCTGGCCAACAGCGCTTACGACACGGCTTTCCAGTCCGAATTGTGATACATGGTATGCAAAGTTGGCGGGTGCTCCACCCAGTTTTTTTCCTTCGGGCAGCACGTCCCACAGTGCTTCGCCCATTCCGACTACGATTGGATGATTATTCATGGTTGTTGTTGTTTTGATAGTACACGAGTTGACAAAGCGGCAGCCTGTAAGGGCAGTCCCCCTTGTGGTCTCGTTCACTTGGTTTCTTGTTTACTAAAATCAGGCTTTTCTCAGTTTCAACGTATAGACTATCAGATAAAGCACTCCGACGGTCATGACAGCTACGGCACCGCTTTGGCCAATGGCGTCACTGGCTACACCCATCAGTAACGGGAATACTGTACCGCCGAAAAGACCCATGATCATCAGGCCCGAAACTTCGTTCTTTTTGTTGGGAACGGCAGTCAGTGCCTGTGCAAAGATGATGGGGAAGACATTAGAATTGCCGAAGCCGATGAGGGCGATGCATACGTAGATGATGTAGTGGGCATCAGATGCCAATAGGCCGACCATGGCTACCAGCATGCAGGCTACACTGATGCCCAGGAAGCGTCGTGCCGAAAGGTGCTGCAGGATAAACGTGCCCAGCAGGCAGCCTGCCGTACGGAAGATGAAGTAAAGGCTGGTGGCAAAGCCGGCTTCTTCGAGGGTCAGACCTACGCGTTCCATCAGCAGCTTGGGAGCGGTGGTATTGGTGCCAACGTCAATGCCCACGTGGCAGACAATGCCGATGAAGCACAGCAGGATAAATGGCTGGCCCAGCAGGCGCAGGCAGTCGGCAAAGCTGGAAGCCTTGTCGGGCTTTTCTTCTTCAATCGGTGTAGACGAGAGCCACAGGACCGCGATGACGGCCACTACCATATAGATGGGGAAAAGTACACGCCAGCCCAGTCCGAAAGTCGGTATGGCCTGAGTGGCCCCCCACATGGCGATATAAGGAGCCAGGAACGAGGCAATGGCCTTTACAAACTGTCCGAAGGTGAGTGAGCTGGCCAAGCGGTCACCCGAAATGATGTTGCTCAGCAGTGGATTGAGCGAGGTCTGCATCAAGGCGTTGCCAATGCCCAGCAGCGAGAAGGAGCAGAGCATCAGGCCGTAGCCATCACCGAAGAGAGGGAGCAGCAGCGACACGGCAGTCACAATCAGACTGAGCAGCACGGTGCGCTTGCGCCCGATGCGGTTCATCAGCATGCCCGTGGGCACGGAGAAGATGAGGAACCAGAAGAACACGAGCGACGGGAAAATATTGGCTTGGGAGTCGTTCAATCCCAAATCTGCCTTCACATAATTGGAGGCAATACCCACCAGGTCTACAAAGCCCATGGCGAAGAAGCAGAGCATGACAGGTATCAGCCTTCCATATTTCATTTGTTGTTTAGCAATCATTTTTGATAAAAGTTTAAGTGGTTTGGAAAGATTATAGACGAATACTTATTTCACCTCTGTCAGTTCCACTACCCGGCTTTGCATGGGGTGGAAGCTGAAGACGTCCAGTCCTATCTTCATCAGATAGTCTCCGGAAAGGACTTTCCCATCGGCAGTTAGGGTGGACTGTGTACCGGGCATCAGGTTGATTTCCTTCACCTGGTAGCGTTTCATCGGATCCAATCCCTGTAAACGTACGGGAAGCAGTTTCTCCTGATAGCGCGGATAGAGGTCGTATGCAAATAGTACGGCCTTGTCGTGGTCCGTGCTTACATAGTTCACAGCCATGTGGTTGCTTTCATAGGGTGATGCCAGCCGGTATTGGCTTCCGTCCAGGATGACAGACTGGAGGCGTTGCCAGTTGGCCACCGCTGTCTGGCAATAGAGCAGTTCATCGGCACTCAGCTCCTGCAGCCCCAAGTCGAAGCCCAGCTTACACATGGATGCTACATCGGTACGAAACTTGATGGAAGCAGTTTTGTTCCAGCTCGTAACATGGGCACACATGGCTTTGGCCGGGAAGAACTGAGAGAAGCCCCATTGGATGTAGGCCCGTTCCACAGGGTCGGTGTTGTCGCTGCACCAGAATTCGGTGAAGTGCTTCAGCGCCTCGTAGTCGCACCGTGCGCCGCCACCCGAACAGAGCATCATGGGCACGTGAGGATAATTGTCCTTGACCCGCCGCATCACGTTGTAGACGCCACGCACGTGGTCGATGTAGAGCTGTCCTTGTGCGGCCTTGAGGTAGGGCGAGTAGATGTTGGTGATGGGGCTGTTACAGTCCCATTTGAAGTAGGCGATGTCCGGATTCTCCTTCAGCAACTTGTCCACAACGCCATAGACGTAGTCCTGTACAGCCGGGTTGCTCAGGTCGAGCACCAGTTGGTTGCGGTAGTAGTAGGTATCACGGTTGGGGTAGTGAATGGCCCAGTCGGGATGTTGTTCGAAGAGTTCGCTCTTGGGATTCACCATTTCGGGCTCTATCCAGAGACCGAACTTTACGCCTGCTTCTTTTGCGGCATCGGTCAGGGCGCGGATGCCACCCGGCAACTTGTCGTGCGTCACTTCCCAGTCGCCCAGGCCGGCACGGTCGTTCTTGCGGGGGTATTTGTTGCCAAACCATCCGTCGTCCAGCAGGAACATGTCTACACCCAAGTCTTTGGCTTCCTTCATCAGTTCAGCCAAAATGTCCTGATTGAAATCAAAGGCCGTATTCTCCCAGTTATTGAGCAGGGTCAGGCGGGTTCCTTTGCCATCTTTCAGTTGGTAGTTGCGTGCCCAAGCCTGCAGATTGCGGCTACCCTGGCCCGTCCCTTCGTTGCTCAGAGTGAAGATGAATTCGGGGGTGGTGAACACTTCATCGCGTTCCAGTCGGTAGGCCGATGCATAGGGATTAATGCCGGGAATGATGCGTAGGTTGCCTACATTGTCCACTTCGAAAGTGAATCGGAAATTACCTGTCCAGGCCAGCGTGCCCATCAATACCTCGCCTTGCCGTTCGTTGGCCGGTTGGTCCAGGCCCACGATAAAGAAGGGGTGCGTATGCATGGCGGCGCGGCTGCCCAGTTTAGTATCAATCACTTTCTTGCCGAACTGCAGCGGCTGAGTACTCATTTGTGCCTCCTTGGCCCAGTCGCTGCTAAACTCGGTCAGGTAATAGGCCGGACGGCTGAAGTAGAGCATGGTCGTGGCGTAAGTCGACAGGGTAACCGGTTTTTTCTCCTCGTGGCGGATATCGCTCCACGTCTTGATGACATTCTCCTTGGGATAGGCTACGTAGTGCAGGGTGACTTCTACAGGATATTGGTCGTCGCGCAACACAATGTCGGTTTGTACGCCCCCCTCTACGGCGTGCGAGGAGGAGGAAACGTAGTAGAGCCATGTTGACGGATTGCCGTCGTTGTGGGTCACAGCGAGGGCGGGCTCGAAGAAGTCTTCGTTGCCCGAACCGCTGCAAACCTCCCAACCGCGCCGGCTGACACTGCCGTCCGAGGCCGGATGCACGCTCCAACCCAGTTCTTTCAGGTCGGCGTCGTTCAGCAGCTTCTCACCCAGATAACTCTGGTAGAGGCGACCGTTTTCGGCTACTTGCAGCACGAGGTCGGTGCGGTCGGTGGAGATGCGTATCTGTTTCATGTCACTGGCATTCAACGTAGTGGCGAGCAGGGTGAGTGCTGCCGTTGCGATGAAGTGTTTCATGGTTGAAAGAGGTTTAAAAATATTACAATCCTAATTGGTGTACTTTCAGGTTCTTCACTTCGGCCTCACCGCCTTGGGTGTAGAAACGCAGGGCGTTGTAGGGCTGGGTGGGGAACACAAGATTGGTCATGGCGATGCGTCCACCGTCCACGAAGATTTCAACGGAGCACTTGTCTACGAATACATCGAGGTGGTAGGTCTTGCCTTCGCAAAGCGAGAGCGGTGCCCACGTGCCCAGGGCGAAATCGTTGACGTAGTTCACCGAAAGAACCTTACGGTGGTCATCGGTTTCCTTGAAGTGGGGTTCGGACTTCTCACCGAAGGCTGTCAGTCCACTTTGGCTGCGGTCCATCACGATGCGTCCGCTCTTCAGATCGAGGTAGATGTCCACCTTCTCGCCTTTGTCGTTCAACAGTTGGAAACCGACGGTCTGGGCCTTGTTGGGAGTAACGTCCATTTCCAGTTCACAGGCACCTTCGGTTCCTGTAACCAGCGGGCTTACCAGGTGTTCGTCTGTCAGGGTGAAGTCGTTGACGTCGGTAGTGCCTTTGCGCAGGCCTTCGGTCTCCTTTACAGCATTGGCTGCCATGTAGATTTCACCGTCCTTGGTGTAAAGTGAGAGTTCGCGCGGCAGGGCGTTGGCACCACGGTACTGGCGGATAGGAGTGACGTTGGCATACTGCCAGTTGCTCATCCAGGGTACAGCGATGGTACGGTCACCCGTGTTGGAGAAGCAGACGGTAGCGTAATGGTCCTTACCGAAATCGAGCCACTTGGTAACACTCTTGTCGGTGTCGCAATGGAATTCCTTGCCGTCGAAGTCGCCTACGAAATATTCCGTAGCGCTGCCGCCGAAGGGGCAGCCGGGGTTGATGTTGACAATCATCACCCACTTCATGTTGTTCTTGTTTCCATCGACGGGCAGCTGTACGAAGTCGGGACATTCAAACTGATTGGGCTGTACGCCGTAACCTTCGCCGAACTGGCTCAGGTATTCCCAGTTCTTCATGTCAGAGGACGAATAGAAGCGCATGTTCTTGTCGGCTGAAACAATCATGTACCACTTCTGGGCAGGTTCATACCAGAAGACCTTCGGGTCGCGGAAGTCCTTCAGTCCGTCGAAGGGAGTCAGAATGGGGTTTTTCTCGTACTTTGTGTACGTGCGACCGTTGTCGGTGCTGTAGGCCATGCACTGAATCTGTCCGTGTTCATCGCTGGCTGAGGTGTAGAAGGCTATCAGAGCGTCCTTGCCATAACCGGCACTGTTGTTCTTGTCGACCACGGAGCTGCCTGAGAAAATTTGTCCCAGCGTATCGCGGGCGATGGCCGGAGCGAGGTGTTCCCAGTGGATGAGGTCGCGGCTGACGGAGTGTCCCCAATGCATGTTGCCCCACTTCGAACCGTAGGGGTTGTACTGGAAGTAGAGGTGGTATTCACCGTCCTTGTACACCAGGCCATTGGCGTCGTTCATCCAGCCGTAGAGCGGTGTGTGGTGATAGACGGGACGGTAATAGTCCGTGTTGGTGGTGTCGAAGGTGTCAGACAGACGGATACTGTCCCAGCAAATGGCATCAGATGCCATACGGCTGATTTTAATTGTCGCTTCTTTGACTCCTTGCGGCAAGGTGAAGGGAACGTAGTATTCTACGCTGTCCTTGGCCAGACGTACGTCCATAGCTATATCGGCAGGGCTGCCTGTATCCAGTTTTACTTTAGCTTCGCCACACGATTCCTGGATGGGAAGAATAAGATATTTGGATGGGTTTGTGATGTGAACGATGGTAAGCGTGTCGCCTTGGTGTTCCAGGCGGAGGTTGCTACCTTGAGGCTGGCAGGCTACCAGTGCGGTGGCTGTTGCCAAAGCCATTGTCAGTTGATGAAATTTTATTTTCATGGTTGCTATTTTTTTGAGTGTTTAAATTTACAAATTATAATGTTATCCAAAACAATTTTTTACCTGAATATTAATACCTATGTCAATTGATTCATTAGAATTTTAAGCTGGCGCTGAACTCAACTGTGAACGGACGGATGTAGCTGCCGGCCATGACGTGTCCCGCATATTGTCCGGCATCTTCCTTCTCGATGAGCTCGGCTCCGGCGATGCTACCTTTGGCACCTGTCTGGTTCAGGAAGTTGACGACGGTGCAACCCAGAGCCAGTTTCTTGTTCACCTGCCAGTTCAATCCGCCAAAGGTCTCCCAACGGCCGTTGAAGTAGTAGGCATCGTTGATGTTGGCATAGGTCTTGCTGAAGTAGCGGAAGCTGGTCCAGATTTTCAAATCCTTGGTAATCATGTAGCTGGGGTCGATTTCGACTATGATTTGCGGAATCTCGGCTACGATGTTGCCTGTTGCGTTGATCTGACCTACATAGCCGTCGGAGAAGGTGACTGATGTTTCATACTTCTTGTAAGTCGGCTTTTGGTAGGTAAAAAGGAAGTGGAAATCGAATCCTTTGAACGGATGGGTTACCACGTCGGTAGTCCAACCCAGTGTCTTGATATCGTAGGTCAGCGGGGCTGCCATGATTTCAGTCTGTCCGGTCGGCGTTTTATGTTGCAGGTTCAGGGTCGAGTTATTGTTCGTCTTCGAGATGTAAGAGAAGAGTGAAGTCAAGCTCAACCAACTGTTGTTGTAGTAGATTCCGGCGCGTCCCAGCGGAACAGAAATCTTATCCGTGTTCGGCATGGTGGCAGGCGCGAAACTTTCAATCTTCGGATGTTGGGTGATGTAGGTGAAGTCGCCTGTCAGTCCGAAAGCCTTGGTCAGCTTGTAGGTAGCGGCGGCAGTCAGGGCGTAGTTCAGCCAGTCGTAACTCATGGGTGTTGGGGCTATTTGGGTTCCGTCAGGAGCTGTCGTCCCCAGATAATAGTTGGCAAAGCGGCCTACATATTCACCCTCGGCATTCTTTACTGCAGCATTTTCGCCGCGCAGGGCCTGGTATTCCAGACGGGCGCCGTAGTAGAGGTTCAACTGGTCGGTGATGTCCCAGTCGTGAGTGAAGTAGAGGGCTACCTTGTTCTCATGTCCTTTGTAGTACTCTGAAGCGTTCTTGTTGAAATCGTAGTAATATCCGTTTCCTGCATAAGCACGGTCGGCGTATGTGGCATAGTCTGCGTTGTAGAGTCGTACAGGATAGCTGCCGTCCATGGGTACCGACTGGTCGTACATGGTCGTGGCCGATGTGTAGTCGATATCATAATACCATTCGTTCAAGCCCAGGCGCCAGGTACTGTTACCCACGTTGCGCGACAGTTCGGTAGTGAACATGAAGGAGTCGATGAAACCACGGTTCAGGCAAGACATGCGGCTCTGTACGTAGTCACCCGTATAAGGTTGCATGCTTCCGTCGGCTGCTTCGTATAGGTAGTTGATGCCGGCTTCGTTCTGGTCGAGTGACATCGGTGTCTGGTAAACGAATGAACCGGTGGAGTGGTCATACTTCATGACAGTCTTCCAGTTCAGGCCGTTGTCCCACGTGTAGTCGTTCATCAGCGTGAATTCACTGCCTTTGTTCTGAGTGGCGTCGTAGAGGTTTGTTTTCCTGATTTCGCCTGTACGCATGTCTCGGTACATCATTTCATTATCAACGGGCAGGTAGGAAGTCGTTCCGAGGGCAAACTTGCCGAACTCTTTTACGCTACCGTCACCTACATAGATGAAGGGTGCTGACTGAGTGGCATAGTTATAGACGGGATGGCTGTTGCTGTAATGGTAGATAGCAGTCAGTTCGCCACGGTTGTCGTTGTACTTCTTGGTGAGAGCGAATTTATAGATTTGTGTACGGTCCTGGAAGGGGGTAGACTTGATCTTGAATGTTCCCGGGTCGAAATCCTGGTAAATGCTTCCGCTGTAGAACCAGTCTTTGGCGATATCGCCGTTCACATTGAGTGAGAATTCCTGCATGCCAAAGTGGTTGCTCTTATAGTTCAGTGTGCCGTGAAACCCCTTCTGCCCTAATTGGGTAAATGAGTTGACGGCATATCCGATGTTACCGGTGGTGATGGCTGTTTCCGAAATCTTCAGCAGTCCCACGTGGCTCAGGCTGGCATCGGCACGCCAAAGTGAGTTGACTGAATGTGGATTGGTGGCATAGGTGACTGGAATGCCATTTTCCAATACATTGACGTCGGCCGATGGCAGGCCGATCTGGATTTCACGCGGACCGTTTGCGCTGGCTGCGTTAAGCATTACGTTACGGTTGCCTTCCTCCTTGCTGGAGTTTTCCGTCTGCGGTTCCGTTGACTTCTTTTCTTCTTGCGCGAAGGAATTCCCGCAAGTCAGACCGAGCAGCAACAGAGCTGCCGCGGTGCGATAGCATACTGAATGTTTCATAATACCTTTCATGGTATTGTCATTAAATTGTTTTAAGTTTAAATTCAGTATCGAGCTTTTGCCCGCTCGAATACCAATGCAAAGATAAGTTGTTCTTTGTAATCGGACTGAAAGATATGTTTCATACTCTGTCAATGAGGTTACATGAAACATTTATCTTAGTTGACGGAACAATTATATTATGAGGTCCCTTGAAGAGGTGTATCGGCTTCCTTCCACGCTTCTTGGAGGAAATGTGGAAGGAAGCTGGTGTGAAACTTTTCTTTTAATATCCTGTATTCTGTACGTACAGTCCCGGGATGTAGAACAGCTGGTTGTAGGGAATGGGGAAGAACTCATTCTTGCCGGCAGTATAGTGGGCATCCTTGTAATACTGACCATAGGGTTGTGTGATGGTCTCTCCGGTTTCGGAGTTTACATATGTATAGGAGTCGTTCTGTTCGCTGGCAAAGAAGGCATTCAGCGTTTCTGAAGCTATGCCCCAGCGGCGGAGGTCAAAGTAGCGGCTTCCTTCCATGGCCATCTCCAATCGGCGTTCCCAACGCAGGCACTTGCGGGCCGTTTCCTTGTTCTGGAAGTAGGAAGCGGGGTAGAGGGCTATCTCGCACTGGTCGGCGGCATAGGCTATGTGCTTGCTGACCGAGTTGGCGGCACGCTGACGGATGGCATTGATGATGGTACGGGCTTCTTCCAAGCGGTCAAGTTCAATCAGTGCTTCAGCCCGCATCAACATGACATCGGTATAACGGAATATGTAGTCGTTCATCGCAAAGGCCTGCCAGCTGCCATTATAGATTTCACCTTTCGAACGTTGTGGAACTTCCTTCATCGAAGAGTAGTAGCCGTATACGCTGGCAGCACGGGCATTCTTGCTGGCATCCAGCGTATATTCAGCTTCGTATTTGTAGGGGAAAGAAGGCATGCCGACAGTATGGAACAAGCGTGGATCCCACTTTTGGTCGGTAGGTTCGCCGTTGACGGGATAGGCTATCTCGTCGTTGAAGTCGTCGAACATCGGCAGGCCGTTCCTGGTTTTGAAGGCGTTCACCAGATTTTGGGAAGGCTTGTGGCAGTCCCATCCGCATGTCCAGATGCCCCAGCATCCGTTCAGCATATTCGACCAGTTGGCACGTCCGTAGGTAGTGTGATCGTCGGCATAGTCAGAGGTCTGTACGGCAAAAATGGATTCCTTGCTATTCTTGTAGTCGGGTAGGAAGATGTCACCGAAATCTTCCAGGTAGCCATACTCCGAGTTTACCACTGCGTCGGTATAGTCGATGACTTTCTGCATATAGTCGCGGTTGATATGGCTTATGCCGGTCGTGGCTTCGTAGCCGTCGCCCCACGCCAAGTTCAGGTAACACTTGGCCAGGTAAGAGGCTGCGGCAATCTTATTGACGCGGCCACCGTCTTCTTGCTTGGCCGGCAGCACATCGTAAGCGGTCTGGAAGTCGTCAATGATTTTGCCAAACAGTTCTTCGTAGCTGTACTGGTTGTTACGTACTTCTTCGGTAGTATTGTTTTCGAATACGACTTCATCAATCCAAGGTACCTGGCGGAATAGAGTGATGAGTTTGTAGTAGAAGTGGGCGCGGAGGAATTTTACTTCTGCCAGGCGTTGGTTGGTGATGTCTTCACCGAGTGTAGAGGCACCGTTCCGTTGGAGGGCTACGATGGCGCGGTTGCAGCGAGATATGGCGCAATAAAGTCGATACCACAGCTCGTCCATGTGGTCGGGATTGGTGGCAGTCAGCGAGGTCCAGATTTCCAGGTGATGGTAGTTGGTGTCTCCTGTACCCCAGCCGCCTTTCAGACAGTCGTCCGAGGTGAGGTCACCGTAGGGCCACAGGTTGAAGGGATAGGTATACCAGCAGTCACCCAGCATGGCGTAGGCGGCTGTTACCATGGCGTCGGGATCGGAAAATGCTTTGTCTTCGTCAATCACTGCGGTCGGATTGTAATCCAGGAAACTGTCGCAGTTGGTTAGTGTCAGCCCCATGAAGCAGGCAGCGAGTATGGTATATATTTTTTTCTTTTTCATGATTTTCTTGTTTTATATTGAAATTGGGATTGTTAACCTGAACTTTTTATCTTAAAAACCTATTTGAAGACCGAACGAGACGGAAGTGGCGAGCGGATATGCCCAGTTGGGATTTTCCGGGTCGGTGCATGTCAGACTCTTGCTCTTGACGGTGAGCAGGTTTTGTCCGGCAACGTAGAAGCGGGCACTGCTCATCTTGAATTTGGACAGGAAGTCGGCAGGTACGCTGTATCCGATTTGCAGGTTGCGGAGCTTCAGGTAAGAACCGTTTTCAACGAAGTAGCTCGAAGCACGTCCTTCGTCGGCTGTATTTAGGGTACTGAGCGCCGGGATAGTTGAGCTGGTGTTGGCTGTAGTCCAGGCCTGGAGCACACGTTCGCCCTTGTTGGAGCCTGGGTCGTTTACACCCCAGAAGTCTGTCTGGAACTTCTGGTTGTTGTATACATCCTGGTTGCATACTCCCTGCCAGAACATGCTCAGGTCGAAGTTCTTGTAATTGAGTGCGATATTCAAGCCGTAGGAGAAAGCCGGTACGGGGTCGTAAATCCAAGTCTGGTCGTCGGCATTGATTTCGTGGTTACCATCCAGGTCTGCGTATTTCAGTCCGCCAACACGGGCATTTGGCTGTCCAGAAGCATCCACTTCGGCTTGGTTTTGGAAAAGACCTTCTACCACGTAGCCTACCATGGAGCCGTAGGAAACACCAGCTTCCACCAGGTTTTCTTGGGAAGTGTGGGCATACGATCCGGTAGCTGTTGCTGGCAGGTAGGTCACTTTGTTACGGAAGAAGTCGACATTGGCGTTGAGATCTATGCCCAGTCCGCAGGCCAATGTTTTGCGGTAGCCTAAAGCAAATTCCATACCCCAGTTGCGCAAGGAAGGACCGTTTTGCCAAGTATTTCCACCTTCGCCCAATGCACCCAGGAAGGCAGGGATGACAAGCATGTCGTCTACGTCTTTTATATATCCGTCGATACTACCATAGAGACTGCCTTGTAGCAATGTGAAATCAGTACCGATGTTGAACTGTTCTGCCGATTCCCATTTCAAATTCGGATTGGCGTATTGGGTAGCCCGATAACCCGACGGGAAGGTACCCGATCCTTGCAGGAATATGTCGTAAGCGGTGGATGTCACGCGATCCAGGCCATAGTCGGCCACATAGAGTCCGAACTGGGCGTTGTTGTCGATGGCTTGGTTACCGGTTTGTCCCCAGGAAAGGCGTACTTTCCAGTCGTCCAGCCAATCTTTTTGCATCAGTTTGGAGAGGCGGAAACCCAGTGTGGCGGCCGGGAAGGTACCCCAACGGTGGTCTTTACCAAAACGGGAAGAACCGTCGCGGCGGATTGTGAAGGAGGCCAGAATAAAGTCGTCGTAATTATAGTCCACTTTGCCGAAGAAGGAGGCCAGACGGTAGCCGAACTTGGCACCTGAGTTACGCATGGAGCCGGTGGCGGCGTTGGGCCACATGTAGTCGGGTCTTCCAGCGCATATTCTTCCGAGTAGGCCGAGAAGTCTACGACTGTCTGCTTGTTCATTTCCGTACCCAGTAGCACAGTGATGTCGTGCTTGTCGGCCAAGCGGAAATTGTAGTTGGCCGTGTTGCTCCAGGTCCAGTTCACTTCGTTGTTGTGCGAAAGGGTGGTCTTGGCAATGTCGTTGTTGACGATGTCTGAATGGTAGGTGAGGGTCATGGCGTTGATGAACGACGAATAGTAGTCGATACCGAAGTTGGTACGCAACGTCAGTCCTTTGATGGGTTTCAGCTCAGCGTACGCATTACCGAACAGACGCCAGTAGTTCAGTGCGTTGTTGCGGTTCTGGTAGGCTTCGCGCAGTGGATTCTGACGGTCGCTCATGCTGCCTACAGGGCCGCTGAATGTCGTTCCGTCGTTTTCGTAAACTGGTAGGATAGGGGCCATCTTCAACGCATTTTCCATCGGGGCCACATCAACCTGGCTGGAATAGGTGACGGTGAAGTTCTCGCCTACGGTCACATATTTGTTGATGTTATAAGAAGAATTCATACGGGCTGCGATGTTTTCGAAATCCGTATATTTGATGATACCGGTATTCTTCTTGTATCCCAGGGAGAACATGGTGGAGTGTTTGTCAGTAGCGTTCGAGATGGATAGATCGTAATTTTGTGAAAAACCGGTGCGGGATATTTCGTCCAGCCAGTCGGTGTCGGAGTATTTCATGGTTTTCTTCGCATTGACGTAACCGTCATACAGTCCGTTTACCGTATAGTTCACATAGCTGTTGGTGGCCGGGTTCCATACCGTGATGGGAGTACCTTGGGCCGCATTCAGATTCAATCCATAACCGCTAGCATAAGTTACGGGGTCGATTCCGTCGTTCAGAGCTGCCTGGGCCATAGCCGTAGCATATTGGGCAGAATTACACAAATCCATTGTCGACTGATTCGAATAGAATTGGGCAGTCAGATTGGCGGAGAAGTCTACTTTCACCTTTTCGGACTTTTTGCCTTGTTTGGTGGTGATGATGATGACACCGTTGGAGGCACGTGAACCATAGATGGAGGCCGAAGCGGCATCTTTCAGTACCTGCATGCTTTCGATATCGTTTGCGTTCAGTGAGTTCAGAGCACGGGTCGTAGGCACACCATCCACAATGTAGAGAGGATCTTGTGAAGAGTTGAACGAACCGATACCACGGATACGCACCGTACCTACACCGCTGGGTGAACCGTTGGCTGTAATGGTCATACCCGGCACTTTTCCTTGAAGGGCGCGCATCGGGTCGGTGTTCGAGGTGGTCTTGATTTCATCGGTCGAGACAACGGCGATAGACCCGGTCAGGTCGGCTTTGCGCTGGGTTTGGTAACCGACTACTACGACTTCCTGCAACAGCTCGTTCTCTTCTTCCAGCACTACGTTCATACGGTCTGTGGCAGGCAGGGTAACGCTCTTGTAACCTACATAGGAAAAGGTCAGTTCGGCATTGGGTGCCACTGTGATGGAAAAATTACCGTCCAGGTCGGTAATCACTCCGTTCGATGGATTGGCTTTTTCGACAACGGTTGCTCCGATAACCGGATAATTGTCTGTCTTTGAAATAACTGTGCCCGATATCTGTCGGTTCTGGGCCTGAACCGCCGCACTTCCCATTATTATAATAAAGAGAAGGCAGGAAAGGATTTTCATAGCTACCTTTTTCATGGCGTTAGTAAATAAAAAATTGATTTTCTGGTTACAAAGTTATCGGATGGGAATATTGCAGGCTGTAAGGGATGTTACATCCTCGGGCATTTTTGTTTCATGTATCATTTGTAGGATGATATGTAACGAGAGTGATGGTCTTGTTCTCTTTTAATATAGAAAAAGCGGGAGGCATCACTGCCTTCCGCTTCTCTACTTTGTTTACGTTGTATGTGTCTATGGCTTATCTTGTTTTCGCATCATACAATTCCTTGAGCCATCATGGCGTTGGCCACTTTCATAAAGCCGGCCACATTGGCACCCTTCACGTAGTTTACATAGCCGTCGGGTTCAGTACCATATTTCACGCAATTTTCGTGGATGTTTTCCATGATGTAGTGCAGCTTCTGGTCCACTTCTTCGGCACTCCAGGACAGGCGTTCGGAATTCTGTGTCATTTCAAGACCTGATACCGATACACCGCCAGCGTTGGCTGCCTTGCCCGGAGCGTAGAGTATCTTCGCTTCCTGGAAGACGCGGATGGCTTCCGGTGTAGAAGGCATATTGGCACCTTCAGATACGGCAATTACACCATTTGCAATCAGTTTGCGGGCGTCGTCGCCATTGATTTCGTTCTGCGTAGCCGAAGGCAGGGCAATGTCGGCTTTCTCTCCCCAGGGGCGGGCACCTTCTACATATTTCACGCCTGGATACTGTTCGGCATATTCACGGATGCGGCCGCGGTAGAGGTTTTTCAGTTCCATGATGTAGTCCAGCTTTTCGCGGTCGATACCTTCGGGGTCGTACACGTATCCGTCCGAGTCGGACATGGTCAGTACCTTGCCACCCAGCTGCAGTACTTTTTCAGCCGTATATTGGGCTACGTTGCCCGAACCGGAAATCAGGACAGACTTGCCTTTCAGGTCCATGCCTTTAGTTTTCAGCATTTCCATCAGGAAGTAGACGTTACCATAGCCGGTTGCTTCGGGACGGATGAGCGAACCACCGAATTCACGGCCTTTACCAGTCAGTACACCGCTGAATTCACGCGTCAGCTTCTTGTACATGCCGAACATGAAGCCCACTTCACGACCGCCTACACCGATATCGCCTGCCGGTACGTCGATGTCCGGACCAATGTGACGCCACAGTTCCAGCATGAAAGCCTGGCAGAAACGCATGACTTCGGCATTCGACTTGCCGCGCGGAGAAAAGTCGGAACCACCTTTGCCGCCACCCATCGGGAGGGTTGTCAGCGAGTTCTTGAAGGTCTGTTCGAAAGCCAGGAACTTCAGAATGCCCAGATTGACGGACGAGTGGAAACGGATGCCACCCTTGTACGGGCCGATGGCATTGTTATGTTGTACACGGTAACCCATGTTGGTTTGTACGTTGCCTTTGTCGTCCACCCAAGTGACGCGGAACTGATAGACGCGGTCGGGGATGCACAGACGTTCAATCAAGTTGGCTTTGTCGAATTCCGGGTGTTTGTTGTACTCTTCTTCGATGGTACCCAATACCTCTTCTACGGCTTGATGATACTCCGGTTCGTTGGGGAACCGTCTTTTCAAATCTTCTAATACCTTAGCTGCATTCATAATCTTTGTTTATTAGTTGTTTTATAGTTGTTTTTTAGTTGCGGTTGCAAATGTAAATATAAAAATGACATAAACAAACAAATTATAAATAAAAAGCGAGATAAAACGTCATATTTGTTGTTTTATCTCGCTTTTAATGGAAATAAGATAATATATTACCGCTTTTTCAGTGACTGGATGACGGGGATGAATACCAAGGCTGCCGAAATGAGTATCATCAGGATGACCGGACCGTCAATCCGTTCGCTGTACACCAGAACATAGTAGCAAAGTAACGCCCAAAGCAGCGTGATGCAGACTATTTGTGATTTGGATAGCGGCTTTTTCATTGTTCAGCTTTCTTTTTGTCGACAATGGCGTCGATAACGGCTACGGCAGTAATGTTCACGATGTCGCGCACGGAGCTTTCGAAGTCGGTGAAGTGGATGGGCTTGTTCAGTCCCATCTGTATCGGGCCGATGAGTTCGGCGTCCGTGTCCATGGCCTGCAGCAGTTTGTAGGCCGAATTGGCCGAACTGAGGTTAGGGAACACCAGTGTATTGACATCCTTCCCGAAGAGACGTGTGAAGGGGTACTTCTTGTCGCGCATCTCGCGGTTCATGGCGAAGTTCATCTGCATTTCGCCATCGATGGCCAGTTCGGGATAGTTCTGTTGCATGTAGTCTACGGCTTCGTGTACCTTGACAGGGCTTCCCTCTGTGTCGGCACCGAAGTTGGAGTAGCTCAGCATGGTTATTACCGGCGTGTGGTTGAAGAAGCGGACAGTGTGTTCCGACAGCTTGGCGATGTCGATCAGCGTGTCCGTATCGGGGTGACGGTTGATGAGCGTGTCGGCCAGGAAGTAGGTACCCTTCTTGGAGTTGAGGATGTGCATGGTGCCGAAATGCTTGTATTCGGGGCGGATACCAATGACTTCCTTGGCTACCTTGATGGTGTTACTGTACTTGGTATAGAGGCCGGTAATGAAAGCATCGGCTTCACCCGTCTCGACCATCATCATGCCGAAGTAGTTGCGTTCGAACATCTTGTCGTTGGCTTCCTCGTAGGTGACACCCTGGCGGGCACGTTTCTGTGCCAGAATGCGTGCATAGCGTTCGCGGCGCGGCGCTTCGTCAGGGTGGCGCAGGTTGACGATTTCGATACCTTCGAGGCTCAGGTCAAGTTCCTTAGCCAGCTTCACGATGGCTTCGTCATTGCCCAGCAGGATGGGATGGCAGATGCCTTCGGCTTTTGCTTCGACGGCAGCTTTCAGCATGTTGGGATGAATGCCTTCGGCAAAGACCACGCGTTGGGGGTTGCGACGGGCGGTGTCGTAGAGCTGGCGGGTGAGCTTGCTTTCGTAGCCCATCAGTTCGCGCAGCTGCAGGCAGTAGGCGTCCCAGTCTTTGATTTCCTTTCGGGCCACACCGCTCTCCATGGCGGCACGGGCTACGGCACACGACACTTCCGTGATGAGACGCGGGTCAACGGGTTTCGGGATGAAGTATTCTGGTCCGAAGGTGAAGTTGTTCACGTGGTAGGCTTCGTTCACGACATCGGGTACGGGCTGTTTGGCCAGGTTGGCGATGGCGTGTACGGCGGCTATTTTCATTTCCTCATTGATGGCACGTGCGTGCGTATCGAGCGCACCGCGGAAGATATAGGGGAAGCCGATGACGTTGTTGATCTGGTTGGGGTAGTCCGAACGGCCGGTAGACATCAGCACGTCGGGGCGGGCGGCCATGGCTTCTTCGTAGGAAATTTCCGGAGTGGGGTTGGCCAGGGCGAAGACAATGGGATGGTCGGCCATCGAGCGTACCATGTCCTGCGTCAGCACGTTGCCTTTGGACAGGCCGAGGAAGACGTCGGCTCCCTTGATGGCTTCGGCCAGTGTGTGTACGTCACGACGGTCGGTGGCGAAGAAGCGTTTCTGTTCGGTCAGGTTTTCGCGGTCGCTGGTGATGACCCCCTTACTGTCCAGCATCAGGATGTTTTCACGGCGGGCGCCGAGCGACACGTACAGCTTGGTGCACGAGATGGCCGATGCGCCGGCACCGTTCACCACGATGCGCACGTCTTCAATCCGCTTGCCGGCCACTTCGAGGGCGTTCAGCAGCCCGGCGCTCGAGATGATGGCCGTTCCGTGCTGGTCGTCGTGCATTACGGGGATGTCTAGTTCCTCCTTCAGCCTACGTTCTATCTCGAAGCATTCGGGAGCCTTGATGTCTTCCAGATTGATGCCTCCGAAGGTAGGAGCGATAGCTTTTACTGCCTGGATGAATTTTTCAGGGTCCTTTTCGTTCACTTCGATGTCGAACACATCAATTCCTGCATAAATCTTGAACAGCAGTCCCTTGCCTTCCATGACCGGCTTGCCGCTCAGGGCACCGATGTCGCCCAGTCCGAGCACAGCGGTACCGTTCGAAATGACGGCCACCAGGTTTCCTTTGGCTGTGTACTTGTAGGCATCTTCCGGATTCTTCTCGATTTCGAGACAAGGTTCGGCTACGCCGGGCGAGTAGGCCAGCGAGAGGTCGGTCTGCGTGGTGTACGGTTTGGTGGGCACCACTTCAATCTTTCCCGGTTTGCCCATCGAGTGATAGAGCAAAGCGGCTTCTTTCGTAATCTTTACCATATCTTCTTAGTTGTTTCGTTGGACGATGTTTGTCAGGCGTTCAGTGCCTGTTCGATGTCGGCGATGATGTCGTCGGCATTCTCGATGCCTACCGAGAAGCGGATGAGGTCGGGGCGTACGCCGGCTTCGATGAGCTGTTCGTCGGTCAGCTGGCGGTGTGTGTGGCTGGCAGGATGGAGCACGCACGTACGGGCATCGGCCACGTGGGTCACGATGGCGGCCAGTTTCAGGTGGTCCATGAACTTGATGGCTACGTCACGTCCGCCCTTCAGACCGAAGGAGATGACGCCGCACGAACCGTTGGGCATGTATTTCTGTGCCAGTGCGTAGTATTTGTTGCTGGGCAGTCCGCAATAGTTGACCCATGCCACGCGGTCGTTCTTTTCGAGGTACTCGGCCACGGCCTGTGCGTTCTTGCAGTGTTGCGGCATGCGCAGGTGCAGAGTTTCCAGTCCCAGGTTCAGCAGGAAGGAGTTCATGGGCGACTGGATGCTGCCCAGGTCGCGCATCAGCTGGGCGGTAGCCTTGGTGATGTAGGCCATCTTGCCGAAAGCTTTTGTGTAGGTCAGGCCGTGGTACGACTCGTCGGGGGTGCAGAGGCCGGGGAACTTGTCGGCATGGGCATCCCAGTCGAAATTACCGCTGTCCACGATGCAGCCGCCTACGCTGGTGGCATGTCCGTCCATGTACTTGGTGGTGGAGTGTACCACGATGTCGGCTCCCCATTCGAAGGGACGGCAGTTGATGGGCGTGGGGAACGTATTGTCTACAATCAGGGGTACACCGTGCTTGTGGGCGATGCGGGCAAATTTCTCGATATCGAGCACTTCGAGTGCCGGATTCGAGATGGTTTCGCCGAACAGCGCCTTGGTGTTGGGCCGGAAGGCTGCCGAGATTTCTTCTTCCGAGGCGTCGGGGTTGACAAACGTCACGTCGATGCCCTGTTTCTTCATGGTTACGCCGAAAAGGTTGAACGTACCGCCGTAGATGGCCGAAGAGCAGACAAAATGGTCGCCGGCCTGGCAGATGTTGAAGATGGCATAATAGTTGGCAGCCTGTCCGCTGGATGTCAGCATAGCGGCTACACCACCTTCGAGAGCGGCAATCTTGGCTGCTACGGCATCGTTGGTGGGGTTTTGCAGGCGGGTATAGAAATATCCGCTGTCTTCCAGGTCGAAGAGGCGGGCCATTTGTTCACTTGTCTCGTATTTGAAGGTTGTACTCTGGTAGATGGGGAGTACGCGGGGTTCTCCTTTCTTGGGAGACCAGCCGGCCTGTACACACAGGGTTTCGGGTTTGAATCGCTTGGTCATAATCAAATATTTGTATCGTTTTTAGTATTTTATATGCAATTATTTCTCGCAAAAGTACGGAAAATACTGTAATTTTGTCGGCTGAAACAGGATTTTTAGTGGATTTAATAGAATGAGACATTTTTTACTTTCCTTTGTATTGGCCTTGTTCACCCTCTCTGTGGCAGCCCAGCAGACTACCGACACCCCTCGCAGAGGCGAGGGTATTTCTTCGTTCCTCCAGCGCAATCACCGCCCCGGCCGGGCTTATTATAAGGAATTCCTGCGGCTGAACGAGAAGAAGCTGAAAGGCAAACGGGAACTGTTGTTGGGGGTACGCTACGTGCTTCCTCCGCTGAAAGGGAAAGGAGGAGCCTCTGCTCCGGCAAAGAATCGGGAAATAAAGGAGCCGCTGTTCGGCAAGAAACTTTCGCATGTCAAAGTGACGGGCAGCAGTCTGGCTGGAGCCTGCTTCTACATAGTCAGCGGCCATGGCGGACCCGATCCCGGCGCCATCGGGCGTCTGAACGGTCACGAACTGCACGAGGACGAATATGCCTACGACGTGGCTCTCCGCCTGGCTCGCAACCTGATGCAGGAAGGTGCGGAAGTACATATTATCATTCAAGATAAAAAGGACGGCATCCGTGACGGAAACTACCTGAAGAACAGCAAGCGCGAAACGTGTATGGGCGACCCCATTCCGCTCAATCAGGTGGAACGTCTGAAACAGCGTTGTGTCAAGATCAACGAACTCTATCGCAGTGACCGTAAGAAGTACAAGTATTGCCGTTCGGTTTTCCTGCATGTGGACAGTCGCAGCAAGCGGGCACAGACCGATGTCTTCTTCTATCATGCGCCGGGCAGCAAGTATGGCGAGCAGTTGGCACGTGGCATGAAGAACACGTTCGAACGGAAGTACGACCGCCATCAGCCCAACCGTGGTTTCGAGGGGACGGTGAGCAGTCGCAACCTGTATGTGCTGCTCAACTCTACGCCGCCGGCTTTGTTCGTGGAGCTGGGCAACATCCAGAACAGCTTCGACCAGCGCCGCTTCGTCATCAGCGACAACCGCCAGGCACTGGCCAACTGGATGCGTGAGGGGTTGATTGCCGATTATAAGAAGTGCAAATGATTTAGGGGCGTCCGCCACGCATCCAGCAGCGGTGCCAGTAGTCTTCGTTGAGGCTGCTCACGATGACGCCCCGGCTGGTGCTGGCGTGGACAAATTTGTCGTCTTTCAGGTAGATGCCTACATGCGTCACCTTCTTTCGTGACTTTCCGTTGTGGAAGAACACCAAGTCTCCTTCCTTCAGCTGGCGGCGTGCCACTTTCCGGCAAGCTTTCATCTGTTCGCCGGTGCTGCGTGGCAGGCGGACATGGTACACCTTCCGGTAGATTTCTCCTGCCAGCCCCGAACAGTCCGTTCCCCTTTTCGTATGTCCGCCGTTGCGGTAGGGCGTGCCTATCCATTCGGCGGCGGTGAGGTACAGGCGGTGGTTGTCCTTCGGCCCGATATCCATGCCCAGCCGCACCGAGGCGCGGGCCAGGACACGGTAGTCCAGCCGTGGGGCCGACGTGTGGCAGGAGCTTAGGCAGAGCAGCAACAAGGCTGGCAGCAGCAGTCTGTACAGACGGCCCATCATGCTTCTGCCTCCGTTTGGGGCTGGGCTGTTTCAGAGGTTGGGGCGTCCTGGGACTGTCCGGTTCCTTCTTGTTCTTCCTCCAGTTCCTCTTCCTTTACTCCTATATTGAAGTAATCTTCCAGTTCCTTTTCGGCCGAGCCGTCGGTATTGTCGATGTCACGGATGATGACGCCGTGTTCCAGCAGGGCGATGCGGGGGCAGATGTCCACCGTATGGTTCAGGTTGTGGCTCGAGATGAGAACGGTGGCCTTATGCTCTTCGTTGTAGCGTTTCAGCAGGTGCTTGATGATGGCCTGCGACGAAGGGTCCAGGAAGTTGAACGGTTCGTCCAGAATGAGCAGGCGCGGATGATGGAGCATGGCTGAAATGATACCTATCTTCTGCTTGTTGCCCATGGAGTAGTTGCGGATGAATTTCTTCTGCCCCAGCACTTCGCCGTTCATGAAGCGTTCGAAGGGGCGGAGGCGTTCGTCCACTTCCTCCTTCTTCAGTCCGTACATGCGGCCGATGAAGTAGAAGTATTCTTCGGGTGTCAGATAGTCGATAAGGAAGCCGTCGTCGATAAAGGCGCCGGTGAAGGTTTTCCAGTCTTCGCTCTTGCTGACGTCGGTCCCGTCGATGGTGACGTTGCCGCGGTCGGCCTGCAGCAAGTCCAGGATGAGACGGAAGAGGGTCGTCTTGCCCGCACCGTTGTTGCCTACGAGGCCCAGCATCTCACCCTGGTTGATGGTATAGTTTTCTATGTTGACGGCGGTCTTTTCGCCGAATTTCTTTTGGAGTTGGTTGATGGTTATCATATATTATAGGTATATAGTGTTAAATGATTTGCTGTCCGGGTTTTACTTCTGCCGGCTGTCGCGGAATCCTTCGAGGTTCTTGTAGCGGCGCTTCATGAAGCGGTGGTAGATGTTCTTCAGCCAGAAGCGCGAGGTGAGGATGAATCCCAGGCCGATGATGATGAGCACGATGCCTGTTGTCGTTTCGCCCAGCCATAGGTTGAGGATGAAGTTCAGCAGCAGGGGCAGACCGAAGGCGGCAAAGGAGATGAGGTTCTGCAGTCCCGTTCCCATGTTCTTGCGGTTGGTCAGCCTGGTATTGAGGTCCAGGGTGTGATTGTTGTACACAGCCAGCTGGAACAGGCAGAAGTAGATGGCCCCGGCGGTGAAAATGGCCCAGGACAGGCAACTCAGCACTGTCAGCTTGCCCGTCACCATGGCGGGAATCATCAGCAGGAAGGGAATCAGGATGGCTATGCTGTAGAGGATGTACTTGGCACGCAGCAGCGAGTAGATAGACTCCTTGCGGCTCATCAGCCCGTCGATGTAGTTGCCTTCGTAGCTCATGATGCTCAGCAGGAACATGATGCCGAAGATGACGTAGTTGTACACCATGATGAAACTTTTCATTCCGGCGGAGTCGTAGGCTTCGGTGAAGCTGAGGATGAGGCTGAAAGCCACTACGACGATGATGATGGATCGCAGCGAAGCCTTGCATACCTTGTTGCGCAGCAGCATCTTCAGCTCCAGGCGCATGTATTCACCAATCTCGCCGTAGCGGTCCAGGAAGCGGTATTCCGATACGCTGCGTACCTTGACCGTCGTATCTTCCACCTTGTTCAGTTCGTTGTACACCAGCCCCTGCATCACCTTGCGGTTGACCAGCCACAGGAGGGCGATGGCGACAATGACTCCGAGGAAGCAGAGCGGATGGCCGGTAATGAATCCTTCGCCCAGCGTGATGGACCCGTCGAGCAGCAGGCTGTCATCGGGAATGAACAGGGCGCAGCCGATGGCGGCGTAGACGGCAACCGGCAGGAAGGCCCACCAGACGCGTTCGTTCATCAGCGTGCGGCACAGCAGGAACCAGTAGTTGTTCATCACCATCAGCAGCCAGATGCCGATGCTGTAGGTCACGACACCTGCCACGCCGTAGTAGCGTGCCACACTGATGATGGCCAGCGGCACGAAGAAAAAGAGCCAGAAGAGGTTGAATGTGCTCAGTCCCGAGCGCAGCAGCAGGCAGTCTATTAGCCGCTTGCGTCGGATGGGCAGCAAGAGATAAGGTTTCATCTCCTGTGTAGGGGTTTTCTGGAAAGGAAAACGGATGAGGAAGTCGAGAGCCAGGATGATAATCAGGACTCCGTTGATGATCTGGTAGGGTTCGCGCGACTCGTCGCTCAGGGCGAAGGCGAATGTTGTGCCGAAGAATATCAGGTAACCGGCCCAGAAGGCGGCCATGAGATACATCCAGAATCGGCCGAATTTGTTTTTGTCGTACATGGGATGGCGTTTGTCGGCCAGCTTGCCATGTCGGCGCAGTTCGAGAAACAGGTTCATGTTTTAGTTATTGGTTATTAGCTACAAGTGACGAGCTACGAGCTACAAGCTACGAGTTATGAGTTGTTACATTTCATACTTGTCACTTGTCGCCAGTAGCTCGTCACTTGTAGCTTGTAGCTCGTAGCTTTAAAATATTACTTCTTTTCGGGTACGGTCATCACTACCGTAATCTTGTTGCCTTGCTTCAGCAGGTCGGCGGCAAACTTTTGCACGTCGGCTTTGGTGATGGCATTGACGGCAGCCTCATAGTCCTTCGTGTTGTCCACACCGTTGCAGAAGTATTCCTTCAGGTTGTTTACCCAGTAGCTGTTTTCCTTCTGGTTGTCGCCATACTTCTTCAGCATGTATTCCTTGATCTTCTGCAGGTGTTCGTCGCTCGGGCCTTCGGCTGCCATCTTCTGCATTTCGCGGTCGATGACGGCGTTCAGCTTCTCGAATTTCTCAGGATCGGTCTGGTATACAATCTGCATCATCACGTCTTCCGTCGGATATTTGTTCAGACCTCCGTAGCAGCTGACGCCGTACGTGCCGCCTTCCTTCTCGCGGACTTCCTCGGTATAGACCATGTTGAGGGCTTGTGTCAGGAAGCTCATCAGCAGGTTGTTCTGCTGGTTGTACTTGCAGTCGCCGCTGTAGAGCATGAAGACGGTGGCCATCGGAGTCTGCTGTTCCTTGGCGTAGGTCTTGCTCAGGATACCTTTGGCGATGTCCATGTGGTTGTCACGTACGGTTTCCTTGGCTCCGGTCGAGGGCAGGCTGCCCAGATACTGTTCGATGAGGGGCTTCGTCTGCTCCAGATCGATGTTGCCCACGAGGAAGAAGGTGAAGTCGCCCGCATTGGCAAAGCGTTCCTTATAGATTTGCAGCACGCGGTCGTAGTCAATCTGGTCAATCAGTTCGGGCTTCAGCGAGAGGTAACGCGGGTGGTTGCCGTACATCATTGCGCTGATGGTGTCGTTGATGCTCGACAGCGGGTTGGCAGCTGCGTTTTCCAACTGTGCTTTCAGACGTGTCTTGAAGGAGGCGAAGGCTTCCATGTCCTTGCGCGGAGCGGTAAAGCTCAGGTAGGTGAGCTGCATCATCGTTTCGAAGTCCTTGGGCGAGCAGTTGCCGTGAACGTATTCCTGTGTGCCGCCTACACCTGCATCAACCGATACCTTCTTGCCGGCCAGCATCTTGGTCAGTTCCACGTTGCTGAAGTTGCCCAGTCCACCGGCAGAGATTACACCGTTCAGAATGCCCTGGTTGAAGTTCAGCTTGTCACTGTCGGGCAGCAGGCTTGTTCCACCCAGACTGAAGGCGCTCATGCGGATTTCGTCGGCCTTGAAGTCGGTCTTCTTCACGTAAACTTTCACACCGTTCGATAAGGTCAGCTCCGTTGTGCCGTAGATGGCGTCAGCCTTCTCTGATACAATCTTGCCGCCCTTGGGAGCTTCCTTCATCAGCGGTTCGTTGCTCACCTTGTCTTCATAAGGCTTCACGTCGAGCTGCTTCATGCCGTTGAGCTGTGCCAGCACCTCTTCCTGGGTGGGGATTACTTCGCCTTCCTTGTCGGGGGCCGATATGATGACCACCTCGTTGTTGTCGGGAATCAGTTGCTGCTGTACAAGCTGGTTCACCAGTGCCACCGGGATGTTGGGGGCTATCTGGTTGTAGACCGTGTATTCGTATTCGATGCCCGGCATGGGTTCGGCGTCGAGGAAGTTCTGGATGCACTGGTTCACGTACGTGTCGTTCTTCGTGTTGGCACGTTCGTTGTAGGACGACTCAATGCGTTGCAGGATGTTGGCACGGGCACGTGCATACTCAGACTCCGTGAAGCCGTAGCGGCGCATGCGTTCCACTTCCGTCAGCAGGGCAGCCAGGGTTTCCTTCAGGCCGTTGTCCTTGGCGGTACCCGAGATGTTGAAGGCTTCCTTCGTCTTGGACAGGAAGAAGTTGCCGTAATAGCAGCCGGCGTTCACATAGGGCGGGTTGGCGCTCTGTGCCAGTTCGCTCAGGCGCTCGTTCATCATCATGGTGATGGCGCTCATCAGGTAGTCCTGTACCAGGTAGGCCATGGTACCCTTGATGGAGTCGGGCGTGGCGTCGTGCTTGAAGTAGATGTCGATGCTGGGGCTGTCTATCTCCTTGTCCTTACCTATATAAATAAGGGGCTCGGCATTGTCGGGCACGGGGTAATAGATGCGTTCGGCGGGGTTGACGGGCTTCTTCACATCGGCAAATACCGACTTGATCTTGGCTTCCATCTGGTCTACGTCGATATCACCCACGATGATGATGCCCTGCAGGTCGGGACGGTACCACTTGGCGTAGTAGTCGCGGATGTCCTGATAGGGGAAGTTGTTGATGACGTCGATGCTGCCGATGGGCATGCAGTCGCTGTACTTCGAGTCGGGATAGATGACGGGTTGTGCTTCGGTGTAGAGGCGGAGCATACCGCTGTTGCGGCTGCGCCACTCTTCGCGGATGACGCCGCGCTCCTTGTCAATCTCCTGGTCGGCCAGCAGGATGGCGTTGCTCCAGTCGTGCAGGATGAGCAGGCAGGAGTCTACTACGGCTGCGTCCGTGCTGGGCACGTTGCTGATGCGGTAGACGGTTTCGTCCACCGAGGTGTAGGCGTTGAGGTTCACGCCGAACTTGATGCCTTTCGTTTCGCACCACTGCACGATGCCCAGGCCGCGTTCGTCGCCGGGGAAGTTTTTCGTGCCGTTGAAGGCCATGTGCTCCAGGAAGTGGGCCAGTCCGCGCTGCTGCGGTTCTTCGAGGATGGAGCCCACCTTCTGTGCGATATGGAATTCCACACGGTTTTCAGGTTTTTCGTTGTGACGGATGTAATAGGTCAGTCCGTTGTCCAGCTTGCCCACGCGTACCTGCGCGTCCATGGGGACGGGCGGCATCTGCTGGGCGAAGAGGATGCCCATGTTGCCGCAGATGATGACTGCGGCCAGGAGAGTTTTCTTAAATAAATGTCTCATAACTCATTTTTTAGGTTTTCTGTATGTATCAGTCGGAGGGGGTGGACGAAAGTCACACGGCCCGCCCGATTTTTTTATTCGTTTATCGGATGGCCTGCCGGATGCGCACCAGCTTGGTCAGCAGGTCTTCCAGCAGGTCCAGGCGCAGCATGTTGGCTCCGTCGCTCTTGGCCACGGCCGGATTCTCATGCGTTTCCAGGAAGAGGCCGTCGGCTCCGGCAGCTACGCCGGCCTTGGCGATGGTTTCGATGAGCTGGGGCATGCCGCCCGTCACGCCGCTGGTCTGGTTGGGCTGCTGCAGGGAGTGGGTCACGTCGAGCACTACGGGGTGGCCGAAGGTCTGCATTTCGGGGATGCCGCGGAAGTCCACTACCAGGTCCTGGTAGCCGAAGGTCGTTCCGCGCTCGGTCAGCATCACCTGCGGGTTGCCGGCCTCCACCACCTTCTCGGCGGCAAATTTCATGGCCAGGGGCGAGAGGAACTGTCCTTTCTTGATGTTGATGGTCTTGCCCGTCTGTGCGGCGGCCACCAGCAGGTCGGTCTGCCGGCACAGGAAGGCGGGTATCTGCAGGATGTCCACATATTCGGCGGCCATGGCGGCTTCGCTGGCGGTGTGGATGTCGGTCACGGTGGGGATACCGAAGGTGTCGTGCACCTTCTTCAGGATGTTCAGCGCCTTCTCGTCGCCGATGCCGGTAAAGGAGTCCAGCCGCGAGCGGTTGGCTTTGCGGTACGAGCCCTTGAATACGTAGGGGATGTTCAGCTTTTCGGTGATGGTTACCGCCTTTTCGGCGATGCGCAGGGCCATGTCTTCGCCTTCGATGACGCAGGGGCCTGCCAGCAGGAAGAAGTTGCCTGCCGGGTTATGGGTCAGTTGTTCAATCAGGTTGTTCATTTATTTAGGGGTTAGTAGTTAGCGGTGAACGGTTAGTGGTTAGCAGGAAGTGGGGATGCTCACCGCTCACCACTCACCACTAACCGCTACTTTTCATTCCGGTATAATCAGTGTGACGGCTTCGTGCAGGATGCCTATCTCCAGCGGGAAGTGGCGGTCCAGGATGCGCCCGTCCAGGTCGACGGCGGCGTTCTGGGCGCGCAGCACCTTGACGTGCTGTGTGCGGTAGGGGTGCACCACCTTGTGGTTCAGGATGCGTCCCTGTATCAGCATCCACAGGCCGCTGAGCAGCTGGCGCAGTTCGGGGCGGTAGATGACGGAGACATCCAGCCAGCCGTTGTAGGGCACGGCGCTGGGTACCTGTCCGTAGCCGCGCGCACTGCCGATGCACACCGTCATGATGCGTCCGCGGATGTGTTCGCCGTTTATCTTCAGGTGCATGCGGTGCAGCTTCCGTTCGAAGATGAGCGACAGCAGGGCCATGAAGTAGGACAGTGGTTTCACGCCCCAGAAGCGCTTGCACTGGTCGGTTACCTTCACGATACGGGCTCCGAGGCCGATGTTGATGGCGTTCAGGAAGTAGCGAGTCAGGTGCTTCTGCCCGTCGTAGTAGTAGCATGTGCCCACGTCGATGCGCCGGCGGCGTCCGTGTGCGATGCAGTCCACCGCCTCCTTGTAGTCGTCGCTCATGTCCCAGTAGTCGGCAAAGTCGTTGCCGATTCCGTTGGGGATGATGCCCAAGGCGATGTTCTGCTTGTCGGGTGCGTCGGAGTTCATGATGCCGTTGATGGCGTCGTTCAGTGCGCCGTCGCCGCCCACGATGACGATGGTGCGGTAGCCGTTGTTGGCCGGGATGCCTGCCAGCCGTTCCACCGAGCCGAATCCTTCGGACTGCACGTAGTCGTAGGCCAAGCCCCGGCTGTCCATGTATTCCTTGATTTCTTTCCACCGTTTCTGCACCTTGCGCGTGCCGGCCTTGGGGTTGTATATCACCCCCCATTTTTCGGGTGATTTCGTCATAGCTCTTTGTCCTTTCGTTAGGTGGTGTCGAGGGGGAATCTTCCCTTCGCCGCCGTTGTTCCTGCAAATTTACAAATTCTCTTTGAGTTTTTGCTTGACAAATGCAATCTTTTCTTCCATGGGCAGTCGTGCGTCCATCCAGTGGATGGTGAATCCGCGCCGTTCCATGCCCCTGAACCAGGTCATTTGCCGCTTGGCGAACTGGTGGATGGCCGTCTCCAGCCCGTGGAACATCTCGTCGTAGGTCAGGTGGCCGGTGACGTAGAGCGTCAGGTACTTGTATTCCAGTCCGTAGTAGATGAGGTCCTCCGCCGCGATGCCCCACTCCAGCAGGCGGCGCACTTCATCCACCATCCCTTCGTCCAGCCGCTGCTTCAGGCGGCGGGTTATCTTCTCGCGGCGCAGGTCGCGGTCGATGTCCACGCCGATGATGAGGCTCTTCAGCTGGGGGAACGAGCGTTCGTCCACGGGCGTATGCAGGTAGTGTTCTTCTATCTCGATGGCGCGGATGGCGCGTTTGGCCGTGTCCACGTCCGTGGTGTTGTGCAGGGTCTTGTAGGTCTTCAATATTTCGGTCAGTTCCTCCAGTGACTTGTCCGCCAGGCGGGCACGCAGCTCGGGGTTCTCGGGTACGGGCAGCAGGCGGTAACCTTTGAGCACCGCTTCCAGGTAGAGCCCTGTACCTCCGCAGACGATGGGTGTCATGCCCCGGCGGCGGATGTCTTCGTAGGCCGTCAGGAAGTCGCGCTGGTACTCGAAGACGTTGTACTTGTAGCCCGGCTCGGCGATGTCTATCAGGTGGTAGGGGATATCCTGTCCGTCCACGCGGTAGTCGGCCAGGTCTTTTCCTGTGCCCAGGTCCATACCGCGGTACACCTGGCGCGAGTCGGCACTGATGATTTCCGTGCCCAGCGTGGCTGCCAGTACTGCCGCAAAGGGCGTCTTGCCCGAGGCCGTGGGGCCCAGAATGGCGATGAGGTCATAGTTTGGCATACGTATCGTTGTTTTTTCGGTCGTCGGCAAACTTACGCAATTTCTTTGGAATATGCCAATGAAAGTCCGCTTCTATTTTTCCCCAGTTGGGGAAAATGTTTTCTCCAACTGGGGAACGGGATGTCCACATCCTTCCGACAGGAACCGTACGGTCTGCAGACAGAAAATCCACATCCTGCCGGCCGCTTGTATACGTCCTGTTCGTCAGAACTTGAAGCTGACCGAGGCGTAGGGCAGGCAGTTGCCATACCAGTGGACGGAGTAGTAGCTCAGGACCTCTTCTTCGGACGGATTGCCCACGATGTTGTACAGGCCCAGGCGGAGCAACAGCAACTTGTCGGCTCCGACGTCTTTCCGAAAGGAGTAGCCTGCGTCCAGGCGGTAGCGGGTGCGTTCGCGCTCGGTGCGGAAGCGGTTGGCCGGAAGCGGGTCGAGAAATTCGTCCAACTCGATAATCCGCCCCGAGCGCACGGTACCGCCCAGCGAAAGGGAAGAGTGGCGGCCTATCTGGCAGGAAAGGGCGGCTCCCAGCTGGTGGGGGATGTCGTAGAGCGAAGGCAGCTTGCCGCGGTCTTCCAGCCGGGGAAACCATTCGCGGCTCCGCGTATAGGCGTAGGACAGCTGGAGCGTCCAGCGCTTCCAGGTGTTGTAGAAGTAGGCCTTGGCGCCATAGCTGTCGCCGTTGCCCGTCATGATGTACTGGTCCCGTCGGGCATCTTCGATGGAGGTGTCGGGGCTCAGGGCCACGACGTGGCGGCGTGTCTTGTAGTAAGCCGATACGTCCAGCTGTCCGTTCTCCAGAAAGTGCTTCCAGCCCACTTCGTAGTGCTCCGACGAGCGCGGCCTGAAGCCGTCGATGCTGGGCATGCGGAAGTCGGTGGGCAGGGAGAGGTAGTCGAAGCGCAGGTTGTGGTAGAACTGCTCCATCCGCGAGAAGTGGAGGTAGAGCAGCTCCTTTTCCGCCGGCTGGTATTTCAGCGAGAAGCGGGGCTGGATGCTGTAGTAGGAGCGGTGGTGGCGGGGCAGGTAGCCCACGAAGTGTACGCCCACCTGGGCCATGAGGCGGAGCGTGCTGGAGGGAGACAGGTGGTAGGACAGCTTGGCGTTGTAGTCGTAGGTGGAGTGGTTCATGCGGCTGTCTTCGGACAGCAGGTTGTCGAAGAAGTCGAGCCAGCTGCGGCGGGCGCTTACCAGATAGGACAGCTTGTCCTTGAGGATGGGCCCCTCGAGGGTGATGCCTGCGGCAGGCATGTCGAGCGTCAGGGTGCGGACGTGCTCCTGCAGGTTGCCTTCCTTGAGGTTGACTTCGGTGACCGACGAGAGCCGGCCCTCGAGGCGAGTGGGGAAGAACCCTTTGTGGAAGACCATGTTCTTCACGGCATCCCCATTGAACACGGGCAGCAGGGAATTGATGTGCCCGGGGTGGTAGACAGGCACGCCGTCCAGCAGGAGCTGGTTCTCGTCGTTGCTGCCACCGTCCACCTGGAAGTTGTAGCCTGTGGGGAGACCCGTCACGCCCGGCAGTATCCAGATTTGTGAAAACAGGTCGTTGCCACTGAACGACAGGAGGTTCGAGGGGGTAAGTTCGCCCAGCTCGCCGCCGTTTTTGTAGGACTTCACAGTGACTTCGGCTATCTCGAACAGTTGGGGGGTGAGCGACGGACGGAGCGTGCGGTCGCGGTCCACACGGACGGGCTGGCTGTAGGGCTGATAGCCCATGTAGCTGATGTTCATGCGGTAGTAACCCTCGGGCAGGTAGAGGAGGAAGCGCCCGTCGGCATCGGTCAGGGCGTGCCACTTGCCTTCTTTGCCGTCGTCCAGCACCACGATGGCCCCATAGAGCCGTCGCCGCTGCCTTCCTCCGCGACGCTCCCGCTGAGGCAGTAGGTCTGCGGGCGATGAATCTGGATGGCCAGTTTGCGCGGCGGGATGAAGGTGGTGCGGAAACGGTAACCTTCCAGCACCAGGGCGAGCAGTTGGGACACGGTCATCTGCCCCGAAGCGGTGATGCGGCAGGTCTTTTGGAGGTCGATGAGCGAGGGGTTGTAGGACAGGGTGAGGTCCAGCTGGCGTTCGATGTACCCGAACCATTGCAAGACGGTAGCGGAAGAGGCGGTCACCTGGATCCGCTCTCCCGCTATCGGCTGCCCGGCAGGGATTTCCTGGCTGTGCAGCAGCGTGGCAAATAAGAATGTCAGCAGGGCCAGCAGGCCCCGTTTTTTTCTACTCATAGTGTAGCCGGTAAAGTTTTCCACGTTTCAGCGTGTCGCACTTGCATCCGCAGAGGAAAGCCAGTTCGGCCGCGATGCCTTCGGCATCGTCAGGGTCGATGCGGGTGGTGACGGTATTCTCTTCGACACCCCGTCCCAGCTCGATGCGGATGCCCGTGTGCTTCTCCACTTCCTTTATAACGTCTCCGATGGGCGTTTGGTTGAACACCATCTTCGGTTTTTTGCGGTTGAAGAAGGTGGCCGGGTCGTCGATGACGCCTTTCTGCAGGCTGCCTCCGCTGAGTTCGGCCTTTTCGTGTGCGTGGAGTTCGAGGCCGTTGTCGTCGGCGGTGATTTTTACGCGTCCGCTCTCCACAAAGACGGCAGTGCGCTCTGTGTGCGTGGCGTCTACGAGGAACGAGGTGCCCAGCACTTCCACTTCCACTTCCTCGGTCTCCACACGGAAGGGCTTGCCGGCGGCTTTCTTCACGTGGAAGAAGGCTTTGCCTTCGAGGCGTGCCAGGCGTTCGCTGCGGTGGGCTCCGTAGCGGAAGCTCAGGGTGGTCTTCGGGTAGAGGGTCACCTCCGAGCTGTCGGGCAGGAGGAGGTGGCGGGCCGTCCGGCCGTTGTTCACGTAGTGCACGGCGGGTTGGCGGAAGAGGTAGACGGTGACCGTGCCCAGCAGGAGCAGCAGCGAGGCGGCTATGGAGCAGAAGGTGATGAAGCGTCGCCTGCGGTGCAGTTCCATCGTTCTGCCCTTCAGCCGAGGCTCCACCTTCAGCCAGGCCTGGCGGGCGTCGAAGTCGCTTTCGTCCGCCTGCGGGCGGAGGGCGTCGGTCAGTCGCATCAGGCGTCGGTACTCCGTCGGGTGGGCGGCTGTCCATGCGTCCAGCTGCTGTTGCTGTGCCTCGGTCATGCTCTCGTGAGCCAGGTGGCGGGCCAGCAGGTCGTTGATGTCTTCGTTCTGTTTCATGGTCAGTGGCAGTTTACAAGGATGGATAATACGATGGCGCCGATGGCAGTCATCAGGAAAGGATTTTCGGCCGCATAGGCACGCAGCAGCTTGACGGCTTTCGTCATCTGGTTGTCGACGGTCTTCTCGGAGATGCCCAGCTCGCGGGCTATCTCGCGGTACTTCATGCCCTTGAGCTTGGCCATCAGGAAGATGTCCTTGCACTTGGGGGGCAGGGTGGCGAGGGCTTCCTCGATCACCTTTTCGGGCGAGCGGGGCGCTTCGCCGTCGGCGGGGAGGTCGTCGGACGGATGGTGGAGGGCCGGCGGAAGGTCGTCGATGGACACGGTGTCGTCCTTCTTCCGCCGCAGGAAGGAGATGCAGCGGTTCTTGACGGCGGTGGTCAGGTAGGCCACGAAGTCCTGTTCGGACAAGTCGTCCTTGCCCTTGTCCCAGATGTGGATGAACGTCTCCTGGACGATGTCTTCCGAGTCGTCGCGGTCTGAAACATATCCGTAGGCTATGGAGCATAGCCTCGGATAATGTTTTTCGAATCGGACCTTGAAAAGTTCTTTCCTGTCTGTACTCATTGCAATGTTGTTTAGGGAAGTTAGAATCTCAGGCTGACACCTGCCGTGAGGAAGCCTTTGTGGCCCAAGCCTGCTTCCAGGAATCCGCCTATACGGTCGTTGCCTACGCGGATGGCGATGGGGTTCACCTGATAGGCGAAGTTGGTGCTCAGGCTGGCTTTCTGGGCGGCAGACTTGCCGGCATCGGTGAGGCCCTTCTCGGTGTGGCGAACGAGGTTTACACCTGCTGCTGCCGATCCGTAGAGCTCTACCAGATTGCGCTTGAAGTAGACGAATTCGGCGGTAGGCAGTACGAGGAAGTTCAGTTCCTTTTCCTTGATGGACGTCGACGTCTCGCCGTTCAGCATCAGCTGGCTGCTGGTTTTGGCAAAGCCCAGGTCACCTCCCAGACGGAAGCGGTTGAGGGCATAGCGGTAACCTACGCTGTAGACCATCGTGCCCTTTTCGTTGGAGCGCTTGGTGCCGGTGAGGGCGTCGGACAATCCCATGCCGAGCACATCGACTGTTGTCAGGGTCAGCCCGTCGCTGGCGGCAACGCGGAACTCATGACGATTGTCGGACGGACTGAACTTCTTGTCGTTGTTCTGTCCCTTTACGATATTTGCACTGGCAACCATACACAAAGATAATGCGATAAATTTGAATTTCATAACGTTTCTTTTTTTTTAGGTGAATACTTATTGGCTTGTTTCTTTGAGAGCGTCCGGCCGGGGCCGCTTTCACTGGTATAACGCAGCCCCTGCCGAAATCCCCTATCTGCTTCCCCTAAAAAAATCGTTTTTTTTCGCAGGTTTTCTGTAATTTGTTGGTTGTAAGCGCTTTGTGTTAGTGATTTTTCTTCCTGTTTTTCTCTTTTTTTTAGTCGTTCCCCTCTATTCCCATCGTCTGCATCTGCTTCTTCGACGTGCCGAAACGCTGTCCGTAGCGGGTCCAGTAGACGGTGGCGGCCATCTTGAACAGCCTCGGCCCCAGCGGCATGGTGGCGGCCAGGCGGAGGCGGCTCCCTTCGTCGACCGCCCGGGCCAGCTTGCGTATGGCACGGGCAGCCACATACTTGAAGGGCGTGTCCAGTATAGCTTCGCCGCTGCCCAGCATCAGGACGGAGCCCATCTCGTAGCTGTTCTGCCTGCAGAATAGCTCCAGCATGCGCACGGCTACCTCGTTTTGGGTGTGCTCCAGAAATCCGCAGTTGATGAGGATGGAGACGACCGGCTTGCGCGGGGGCGGACAGGCTTCGAGCGACTTCAGAAAGTTCAGCAGGCTGACGGGCAGGGCGTCCGCATAGAGCGGAAACACCAGGAGTACGTCCGAATAGCCGGCCATTTTTTCCAGCAGGCGGCTGTGGTTGGTCTTCGTGATGGGGTAGTAGTCGGCTGCCTGCCGGCTGTACTTCATGAACAGCTCGGCATAGCGCAGGGAGTTGGACTTCGGAGCCCGCGGGCTTCCGTTCAGTATCATGATTTTTCCCATTGTTGCAATACGTTTTTCACCATGCTCTCCAGCAGGGCTTCGGTGGTAAATACGATTTTATGACTCTCAAAGCTCATGTTGCGTGCGTTGCGGGCCACCAGCTGGCGGAAGATGTCCTGCTCTTCCTCCGTCTGTGCCCCATAGGCCAGGATGGTGGCCTGCTTCAGGGCCACGGCCCGCTGCACGTGGTGCGTCTCGCCCTCGTGGATGCGGATGAAGGCCTGCTGCACGGGGATGGCCCGCTCGAGCATGGTTTTCATGACGGTGTCATAGCCCCCGTAGCGGAGGCGGCTGATGTATAGTACCCGGTTGCTTCGGGCAATGCAGGGATAGATGCGGGTGGCATCGTCGCGTACGACACACTTGCCCGGCGTGCGGGTCCAGCAGCCGAAGCAGCCCACGCAGGGGGCTATCTTCAGGGCCGACAGGTCGAAGTACGTGATGTCCTTGCCCGCCAGCAGGCTGGTGTCGATGGGGCTGTCACTCATAATCAGTTTCATATCTCTTCCTATTTTCTCGATGTTGTGACAGGTAAAACAAGGGAAAGGAAGCGATGGTTCGGCCGTTTGCTTTTTTTAGGTACCTGGGGCACAGGCGTCCGCGAGGACTTTACGTCAGCTTCGGGCGGCGGAGGAGACCCGCGGCAGCTGGCGTCGGATGGCCAGCATGTTGAGCGTCGAGACGAGGACGCACAGCAGCAGGCCTGTCAGTGCGGTGGGGAGCAGCGAACTGCCCGTCAGCTGGGGTACAAGCTCTTCCAGGAAAGGCAGGTAGGCATGGCGCACCAGCACCACGCAGCCCGTCGAGAGCAGCAGGACGGCCAGGTTGAGAGTGGCCGTCAGCAGGCAGTAGGGCAGGGCCACCTGCGAGGGACCGTACCCGATGAGCAGCAGGTTCTGCAGCTTGGTGCGGTTCTTTTGCAGCAGGAGGAAGATGCTGAGCATCAGGATGTAGAAGGCCAGCAGGCTGATGACGCCTCCGATGGCCAGCACGATGCCCGTCACCAGGCGGAGGAAGTAGGTGGCCCGGCCGGCGTCGAGCGAGTCGCCTTCCGTTTCGTAGCCCTTCCGGCTGAAGTAGTCGTTGATGGCCGTGTCCGTGGGGTTGTTCACCTCGACGATGAGGCGTGAGGGTTGCGCCTCGCGGCCGGGGGCATAGCGCTGGTTGGCCCACTCCATGAAGGCCTGGGGCACAAGGATGGTGTTCAGCCGGTTGGAGAAGCCCACAATCTGCCCCTTGAAGTTTTCTGCCAGCCCGTTGCCGCTCAGGCGGATGTCCATCCGGATGAGGTTCATCAGCCCTTCGGACAGCTTGGGCAGGCTCCGGCTCTGGGCGAAGCCGAAGTTGTAGAGGTTGAGGTAGTTGCGGGGGATGATGATGGGGATGGTGCGGCTCTGCGGGTCGAAGTGCCAGCGGTCGAGGCTGACGTCGATGTACTCGTCGGGCACGGACTCGAAGAACATCTCCGTAGACAGGCGGATGCCAGCCTCCTCCATGCCCATGCCGGCCGACACGTTGAACAGCGAAGGAGTGAAGGTGCCCACGCTGCGGGTGAAGGGCTGACGGCGCAGGTCGTCGATGGCGGCGGCGCTGAAGGTGTTGCTCCGTCCCGTCAGGTTGCCCAGGGTGCTGATCTTGCGGGTGGCGATGAGGTAGTCCTTCTTCAGGAAGCTGTTGCCCTGTGTGAAGACGGGCGCCACGTCGCGGTAGAACTGGATGCCGAGCAGCACGATGGTCATGCCGAAGAGGCTGGCCAGGAAGAACCCTGCCAGCTGGGCGCCGCTGATGTGGCGGCGCAGGAGTTTCCAGACAAGTCTGTTCATAGTTTCAGTACGTTGTTATAGTCCATATTGAGGTGTTTGCCGATGGAGGTCACGATGACGCCTGCCCCCTGCGTGCCCGCTTCCTTGTCCAGCAGGGAGGCCATGACGGCGGCGTTGGCCTCGTCCAGGTGGCTGACGGGTTCGTCCAGCAGGATGAAGTCCATGGGCTGACACAGGCAGCGGATGAAGGCCACGCGCTGCTGCTGTCCGAAGGAGAGGCGCCCCGTGGGTTCGTTCTTCTTGTCGCCGATGCCCAGCGCGTCGAAGAGGGCGTCTATCTCGCGCCGGCTCTTGAAGCGGGTCAGCTGGTTTTTGAGCAGCACGTTTTCGAGGGCGGTCAGCTCGGAGAAGAGGCGCAGCTCCTGAAAGAGGATGCTGAGCGAGCGGCGGGGGGGGGGGGGGGAGCGGGGGGGCTTGAGCGAGCGGATGTTGCTTCCGTCGAAGCAGATGATGCCCTCGTAGTCGTTGCGGTAGCCATACAGATAGCTGCACAGCGATGACTTGCCGGTACCCGAGGCTGCTTCGACCAGGTACTGTTTGCCCCGCTCGAAAGTGAGGTCGCGGTGCCACACCTCCGAGGCAATGGCATCGCGACCTGCAAAGATTTGGGGAAGGGTTTGTTGCAGATGAATCTCCTTCATGGGATGAAAAGTCGGTTGTTCTTTTGTTACAGGTTGGACAATGCCTTCACCTGGTCTACAATCTGTTTCAGCGCATTGGTCTTTTGGTCCTTCAGTTGCAGCACGACGAGGCCCTTCGTGCCCTCGCTGCTCATCTCCAGGTAGGAGATGTTTTCGGCGGCAGTCACCATGGCGCGGTATTGGGGGCTGAGGAAGCCCGTGGCCATCTTGACGATGGGCAGGTTGAAGACGGCTTCGGTATTGACGACGGTGACCAAGCGTTGTCCTTCGATTTCCTTGGCAAAGTCCGTGTCGAGCAGGGAGGGCTTGCTTTCCTTGCCAGCGTTGCGGTAGAGGGCTTCGTCGTTGGTCATGACGAGCTGCTTGCCGCGCATGCCCATGTATACCTTCATGCCTTTGTCCGTGTACAGGTAGTCGCCGTTGTCCAGCTTGGTGAGGTCGTTGCCGCCCTGTCCCTTGGTCGCTTCGTACAGCTGGTTCAGCAGGTCGGTGTTGTTGGTTTCGGCATAGGCCAGTATCGTGGGGTTCCCTTGGGCGTTGAGGCCCGTGATGCCCAGTGTGAAGTCGTTTTCAAGCGAGGCCACCAGCGTCTTCACCAGCTCCCTGTCTTTGTCGGAGAGGGCCTTCTTGAGCTGCGGGTTCTCGTCCAGCTGGGCGAACACTTCCTTGCCGTCCATGCCCAGGGTGAGGTAGAACAGGGTCGACTGGGGGAAGTAGGAGGCAAAGGTGTTCTGGAGCGGGCGTGTCGTCTTCAGCTGCTTTTCGATGAACGCCTGTGCCTGAGGGTCGTCCGACGTATAGCTTGCGTTGATGGCCATCCGTCCGGGCTCGAAGGAGAGGCCGCCGATGTACTGGATGTTCTGCATGTGCAGGCTGTCCATCATGGATTTCAGCATGGGGTCGGGGTAGAACTGGAGGAAGGTGCTTGCGGTCATCATCATGCGCACGTCGCCCTGGGTTTCCTGCATCTGTCGGAAGGCCTGCTGGCTGTGGACGCTCTGTTCGGCCTTTTGTCCCAGCAGGGCGGCGACTTCCTGGTGCAGCTGTGCGATGTCGGGCGTGTCGGTCGTGGGGAGCACGAGCAGGGTGGTGGCGTTGAAGGCCACGAAGGCACGGTCGTTGTAGCAATAGTTGTAGCCGTCCTTCTCGGCCACGTCAGCCATCTGCGTTTCGCTCTGCGTGGCCTTCAGCAGGTTTTTCAGCTTGTCGGTATCGTCCACGGCGGCGATGAAGCCCTGGCGGTTGGTTTCCGACGAATGGAAGATGTAGACAGGCTTGCCGAAGTCGATGCCTGCCTCCGAGGGGTTGTCGAAGAACGTTTCCACGGCCTTTTGGGCATCGGCGCTCACGCCGCTGGCCAGCGTCTGGCTCAACTTCTGCAAGGCTTCGGCGTTTTGGGGATCATCCACTCCGGCCTTGAGGGCCAGCGACTGCAGGTCGATGGAGACCACTTCGGTGGCCTCGGCGGGGATGGCGTTGGTGTAGTCACCCGGATGGGAGCACGATGCGGCCAGCACGAGGGCCAGGGCGCCCATCCACAGACGGTTCAATAAACAGGTTTTCATGTGACGATAATTTTTTAGAAGGTTGAAACTATTTCAATTAATCTGGTTGCAGAGGTTCATCAGGTGGCAGGCCACAAGGGCAGCCGTCTCCGTGCGGAGGCGCGAGCGCCCCAGGCTGACGGGGCGGAAGCCCTGCTCCACGGCCAGCCGCACTTCCTCTTCGCTGAAGTCGCCTTCGGGCCCGATGAGCACCAGCGCGTCCTCGCCCCGCTTCAGCACGTCCTTCAGCAGCGGCTTCTCGCCTTCGTAGCAGTGGGCGATGAACTTCTGCCCCGTGAAGGGCTGCTTCACGAAGTGGTGGAAGTCCGTCATCTCGTTCAGGCGCGGCAGGCGGGCCTTGAGCGACTGCTTGACGGCCGACACCAGTATCTTCTGGATGCGTTCGGTCTTGATGACCTTGCGCTCGGAGAAGCGGCAGTTGAGGAAGGTCAGCTCGTCGAAGCCTATCTCCGTGGCCTTCTCGGCCAGCCACTCCGTGCGGTCCATGTTCTTGGTGGGAGCCATGGCCAGGTGCAGGTGGCCTGTCCAGAGGGGTTCCTGCGGCAGGGTTTCGAGGACCTGCACCAGGCAGCGCTTGTTCGAGGCCGCGCTGATGGCGGCGCGGTAGAAGTTGCCCGCTCCGTCGGTCAGCATCACTTCGTCGCCTTCCTGCAGGCGCAGCACGCGTACGGCGTGGGCGGCTTCTTCTTCGGGCAGCTCGGCCCGTGTCTGTATGTCGGGTGTATAGAATACGTGCATCAGTCTTGGGTATTTGAATCTTTCATTTTGTTTATCAGGTCGCGCAGGGCGGCAGCCTTTTCATACTCCTCCTGCTCGATGGCCTTGTCCAGCTCCTTCTGCATCTCCTCGAGGGTATGTTCCTCGCGCTTTTCGGGGGCTTCGCCTTCGTCCATGCGGATGCATTCGGCCTCGAGGATGTCGTCGTAGGTCAGGATGGGGCATCCCATGCGCATGGCCAGGGCCACGGCGTCGCTCGTGCGGGCGTCCACGCGGACCAGGTTCCCGTCTGCCGCCTGCAGGTAGAGGTACGAGTAGAACAGCCCCTTCTCCGCCTTGTAGATCAGTATACGCAGCAGGCGGGTGCCCAGTGCCTCGAGTACGGAGGCAAACAGTTCGTGCGTCAGGGGGCGCGGCGACACGATGCCCCTGATTTCGAGCAGGATGACTTGTGCCTCGGCTGCCCCGATGATGACAGGCATCTGCCGGCTTCCACCGACCTCGCCCAGCACCAGGGCATAGGCGCCACCTCCCTGCGAACTGCTGTAGGAGATGTTCAGCACCTGCAATTCTGTCTTCTTTCGGTTCATATTCGTTGCTTGTTCAGTTGTTTGTAGTATGTGGTGGTGTGGGGCAGGTGGCGCGTCAGGCGTTTTCCGGCCGGTGCTTGTACTTGAACACCAGCGCGAAGACCACGGCCACCACCAGGGCATAGGCTGCGAAGGTGAACCACGCCGACTGCCACTGGGCTACCTGCGGCGCCTCGCTGCCGAAGTCCACAAAGTGGTTTACCACCGCCTGCGCGCCCAGCGTGCCGATGGTGGCTCCGAAGCCGTTGGTCATGATGATGAACAGCCCCTGCGCGCTCGAGCGGATGTCCTTGTCCGTCTCGCGGTCGACGAACAGCGAACCCGAGATGTTGAAGAAGTCGAAGGCCACGCCATAGACAATCATCGAGAGGACGAACATCCACACGCCGCTGCCCGGATTGCCCGCTCCGAACAGGCCGAAGCGCAGCACCCATGCCAGCATGGCGATGAGCATCACGTACTTGATGCCGAAGCGTTTCAGGAAGAAAGGTATCAGCAGGATGCAGAGCGTCTCGGACACCTGCGAGAGCGATATCAGGATGTTGGCATGCTGCACGCCGAAGGTGTCGGCATACTCGGGTATGCTGCCGAAGCTGCTGATGTAGGGGTTGGCAAAGCCGTTGGTAATCTGCAGCGACACGCCCAGCAGCATGGAGAAGAGGAAGAAGATGGCCATTTTCTTCTGGCGGAACAGGGTGAAGGCGCGCAGCCCCAGCGCCTCGACCAGCGACTTGCTCTGTCCGCCCTTGCTCGTGGGGCAGGCGGGGAGGGTCAGCGCGTAGAAGGCGAACACCAGCCCGATGGCGGCGCAGGCGAAGAACTGCCCGTAGTTGTTCTGCAGGCCCAGGATGTCCACCAGCCACATGGCGCAGATGAATCCGATGGTCCCAAAGATACGGATAGGGGGGAAGTGCTTGATGGTGTCCAGTCCTGCCTTATCCAGCGCCGTATAGGCTACGGAGTTCGAAAGGGCCAGGGTCGGCATATAGAAGGCTACGCTCAGGGCATAGAGGCCGAAGAGCGGTCCGAATTCCACGTCTTGTCCGCTTGTCATGCCATAGTAGCCGGCGAGTACCATGAAGATGGCAGCCATGAAGTGGCTGAAGCTCAAAAGCTTTTGGGCCGGTATCCAGCGGTCGGCTATGATACCCATAATGGCTGGCATGAAGAGTGACACGATGCCTTGCATGGCATAGAAGATGCCGATGTGCTCGGCAAGGTTGACATTGACCAGATAACTTCCCATAGAAGTCAGGTAAGAACCCCACACGGCAAACTGCAGGAAGTTCATGATGATCAAGCGAAGTTTGATGTTCATAGTTTTTTGTTTGGCTTTTAAAATTAACAGGTCGAACAATCGACATAACCTTGCAAAAATACAATGATGCCGTTAGAAAAACAAGCGGGTGGAAGATTTTTTTGTGGATAAAGATGCGGAAAATACACCATAAAAGAGGAAGAAAAGGTATATAAAAAAAGAAGGGTATCTATCCCAGACACCCAATCTTTATTAACCTTAAATCTAATACCATGAAAAACACAGTGCAAATGTATGTGTTTTATGTTATATAACATAGCAATAGAACATTAATCTGCGTTTTGTTAGCATTGTTTAACCTTTCGGCCTATTCTACATACAATACCAGGCCCTTGAGGTACTCTCCTTCGGGGTGGTAGATGTTTACGGGGTGGTCTGCCGGCTGCGTCAGCTGGTGCAGGATGCGCACGTTGCGCCCCGACATGGCTGCCGCCGGGGGGAGCGCCGCGGCACGGCCCGCCGCCGTGAAGACCGCCGTGCGGAAGTTCTCCTTGCTGACGGCCTGCGAGCACGAGAAGGTGAACAGGATGCCGCCCGGCTTGATTTTCTCGAACGCCTTGACGTTCAGCTTGCGGTAGCCCTGCAGGGCGTTGCGCAGGGCGTCGCGGTGCTTGGCAAAGGCAGGCGGGTCCAGGATGATGAGGTCGTACTGGTCGCCCATGCGGTCCAGAAACTTGAAGGCGTCTTCGGCATAGGCCGTGTGGCGCGGGTCGTCGGGGAAGTTCAGGGCGATGTTCTTGTTCGTCAGGTCGATGGCCTTGGCCGAGCTGTCTACCGAGTGCACCAGCCTGGCCCCTCCGCGCATGGCGTAGACGGAGAATCCGCCCGTGTAGCAGAACATGTTCAGCACGCTGCGTCCGCGGGCATAGCGTTCCAGCAGGGCGCGGTTCTCGCGCTGGTCCACGAAGAAGCCCGTCTTCTGCCCCTTCAGCCAGTCGATGTGGAAGTGCAGCCCATACTCCGTGGCCACGTTGTCGGCGCTGCCTCCCTTCAGGAAGCCGTTTTCGGGGTAGAGGTCGGCCTTGAAGGGCAGGGTGGTTTCCGATTTATAATAGATGTTGTCCACCTCGCCGTCCATCACCTCGGCCAGCGCTTCGGCTATCGTCATGCGGTCCAGGTGCATGCCGGCCGGGTGGGGCTGCATCACGGCCGTGCGTCCATACACATCGACTACCAGCCCCGGCAGGTTGTCGCCCTCGCCGTGCACCAGTCGGTAGGTGTTGTTGTCGGCCCGTCCGGCTATGCCGATGCTGCGTCGCATGTCGCGTGCCACGGTCAGGCGCCGTTTCCAGAAGTCCTTGTCGATGGCCTCGTCCTGTCGGAAGGAGAGCACGCGCACGGCGATGCTCCCTATCTGGTAGTGGCCTTTGGCGATGAATTCCTTTTTCGACGTGTAGATTTCCACGACCTCACCTTCTTGGGGTTCGCCGTCGATGCGTGCGATGGCGCCCGAGAACACCCAGGGATGAAAGCGCTTGAGCGACTCTTCCTTGCCCGATTTCAGATATACTTTATACATGTTTTCAAATATCAAATATGAAATGTCAAATATCAAATATGAACCGTCAGCTATGAATTTTCAATTTTCAACTCTCGATTTTCAATCACAAAGTCCCCCGTCTCCTTCAGCTCCTGCAGCTTGTGGTAGATGTTGAGGCAGGCCCAGGCGTCGGTGGCGGCGTAGAGCTGTTGCGGCTGCGTCAGCGTCTCGGCCTCCCAGTTGCTCAGGCGTTGCGACTTCGATATCTTTTCGTTGAACAGGATGCCGTAGATCTTTTGCAGGCTCTTGTCCTCGATGCCGAAGGGGCGCACATACTCCTGCAGCTCCACGTAGGCCCTCGGCTCGAAGGGTGCCCGCTTGTGCAGCATCATGAAGTCGTCGCGTAGCGAGAGGCCCACCTTCGTCACGGCGGGGCTTTCCAGCAGCTTGATGACGGGCATCGTGAGCCCCGTCTGGTTCAGGCGGAACAGGAAGCAGTGGTCTTCGGACGACACCTGCAGCAGCGCCACCTTATAGACGCGTCCCTTGCTGAAGGAGGGGCGTGTTTCGGTGTCGATGCCCACGATGGGGCACGTCTTCAGGTAGGCGGCCGCCCTTTCGGCTTCCTGCGGTGTCTGCACCACGTGTATCTGGCCGGGGAAGGCCGCTTTGGGCAGATCGTTCAATGCCTCTTTGGCAATGGTTCTTTTTATAATCATACGGTTCAGTTTTCTTTTTTCACTCTCAACCCTCAACTCTCAACTCTCCACTCTCAACTCCCTCTCCGTCCTCCTCGTCGTCCTGTGCGCCGTACTTCACCTCGTGCAGGGCTCGGAGCGTGTTCACCAGCTTCTGCCCCCAGTACAGGCGGAAGTTCTCCTGGCAGATGGCCAGCGAGTCGTTCATCGTCTCGTTCAGTCCCAGCTGGAAGACGAAGATAAAGTCGCGTATGTCCTGGTAGATATCCGCCAGGTCTTCGGAGATGTATCGGGTGATGGGCTGGTCGCTGTACTTCATGTCGCTCACGAAGACGTCCAGATAGTCGTCTCGGTCGGTCAGTATGCCGGCCAGGTTCATGCGCACTATCTCGTAGGTCTCTTCGGTGACGAACGTTTCGGGTGCCTCGTCGCCGATGGTTTCGCAGGGCGGCAGCATGGACGCCTTGAGGTAGAGCAGTGGCAGCAGCTTCAGGGTGGTGTCCACAAAGGCTTTGCGCTTGCTTCCCTCGGCCTGTTCGACGAACTTGCAGAACTCGGCCGCCACGGTGACAAACTCTATCACGTTTCGGTCGAATATCACTTGGCTATCTTTCTTCATACCTGTATTTTTATTGTAACGTTTTGCAAAGATAGTGCAAACCGAGCGTAATGCAAAAAATAAGCTCGCTTATTGTTTTGCATGGCCGAGGTGCCGCCTGTCTTATTCTTCTATCCCCACCTGTCATTCTGAGCCGGGGGGCGAAGAATCTCAAATTCATTTTGGCTAACTGTCAACTGTCAACTGTAAGGCGCGCTTTGTCGAAGCAAGGCCACACCTTTTTGACGGTCAACACATATTTGGGGTGTGGGTGGCGGAGGTTTGATACCAGCTTCTGAACATTTACACTGTCTGTATACAGTTGGTTTGTCTGACTTGTGGGGAAATCCTTAATGGTGAATTGCTCCAAATTAGCAAGGCAAATATAGTGCCTCCTATATTATTCTATCCCCCTGTCTAAGGGAGCGCAGCGAAGAATCTCGAATCACTTTCGGCTAACTGTAATTTTTCTGTGAGTAAGGCCGTATTGTTTAGGAATGGATGAAAACAAAGTAAATCACCTTCATTTAGAATTATATCACCTTTTTGATATTTCTTAGGCTGAATAATATCTGCAAAAAGGCGAATATTCTCCAACTTAAGTTTGCGATTAGGGCATGTTTCAGCTATAATCTGTTTTGCAATGTCAAATTGAATACTCATAGGCTAAAGTTATTTATATCCAACATTTTGTTTCAATTTTGGGTTCAAGTCTATACTTTTTTGTGGAATAGGAAAAACTGTGGTATACCCATTTTTCTCATCAGCCAGTTGGACTCGCTGATCGTATGATTTGTGATAAACTCCAAAACGCACCATATCTTGTCGTCGCCAGCCTTCCCATACTAACTCCAACAAACGCTCTTTCAATATGTTCTCAAGCGTAGCTTCTCGATATGGCATACCAACACGACCTCGGACTTCGTTCAACTCCAACGAGCCATCCTCACCATTACGTACCTTTGCCTCGGACTTCATCAGGAGAGCATCGGCATAGCGGAATAGCACGATGTCGTTATCCGGTTGTCTACCGTCGGAATGTGAGGTCCTATCAACCTCATATTTTGCCATACGAGCACCAGCTGTCTTGACATAGGAGCTTCCCGTAAGATTCAACTTTAGCTCCAATGGGAAATACTCCAACTGCTGTCCATTGTCCATCATTACAGGCTTTCCATCAACCTCTACGATGCCGGCATAGAAGTTCTTTTCAAAGCGAGCATCTACATCATCTGTGCCGTATCCGTTGGCTAAGACTGTTGAGATATTGGCACTGGTACCATTTTCCGATGAGCCACCCAACGCACCGCCATGGTTGTAGTGTCGTGATCGGAAGAGATACCAGAACTGCGCAGCATAGAGGTTCTTATCCAACGGAATGGTGAATATGTTTTCGTTGGAGTTCTCGTTATGCACAGAGAAATTATAGCTATAATCGTCCTCCAACCGATAACCTACCTCGGCAAGTTTATTGCAATATTTGATACAGGTCTGCCAAGCGTTGAGTTTCTCACCATCGACGGTGAAAAATATCTCTTTACCGTTCCGTGGAACGCCATCAGTCCAATTATCATCACAATATATCTCGGCATTAAGAGCCAACTTAGCCAAAAGGAAATTAGCTACAGGTGTTGTTATACGACCATAGTAGTTACCCATCTTATTACTACGCTCATTTGGCAACAACTCGGCAACCTCCTGCAACTCATTCACGATAAAACGGAAAACCTCGCTACGCTCGCTCTGCACAACTTCATCCTGCGGTTGTTCATAGGATGTTACGATGGGCACTCTGCCATACATATCCATAATGTAGTAGTAGAAAAGTGCTCTCAGAGCTCGCACCTCAGCTTCGTAGGCCACTCTCTGCTCCTCAGATAGGTTATGGCTATACTTATCGATGATATGCAGAGATTTGTTCGATAACACAACAACCTTGTAGAGGTATTTCCAAGTATTGTAGAGTGGTAAATCATTAGGACTCCACTTATGCTGATACATATTCGCCCACAAACCTCCATCGTACCAGTCGCCACCACGAATAGGTATCATGGCTTCGTCTGTAGTAAGTGTGTTATAGTCATAAATCCCACGACAGGTCCCCTGTAAACCCTCACTGTCTGCACTGCCACCAATGTAATTGTAGAGCACAGCCACTGCATTAATATATATGTTGTTGGCATTGTTGTAAATGTCTTCTTCATAAAGTTGATTTCTAGGGTCTTCAGTAAGACAAGAGGTCATCATCGTTGCCAAAGCAACCATCAATATGTTTATATATCTTTTCATAACTGTAAGCGGTTATAATTGAATACTAAGACCTAACGAATAGGTACGATATAAAGGATAGGTGCGTTTGTCGTCAATGCCCAAAGTGTTGCTTACTACATAACTGTTTATCATTGGAGTAAGACCGCTATAGCCTGTGATTGTTGCAAGGTTGCTAATGCCTGCCGAAAGACGCAATGACTTCACAGCCTTGGATTTCATTGGAATATTGTAGCCTATGGTAATATGTTCAATATTTACATAGTCACCTTTTTCCAACCAATAGTCTGAAACATTCTGATCAATAATATTTTTTTCAGGAGCACCCTTCAATACATTGTAGTCAGGGAATATAGACATATTGGTATAAGCCAAGCCCGTGCCATTGAATATCTTATGACCGAAAGCACCATTTATCTGCATGGCAATATCAAAGGACTTGTAACGGAAACTGATGTTTGATCCAATAGTTACCTTAGGGGTTGCCTGACCTGCTATATACCTGTCTCCGCCATCGCTAAAATCAATCTCGCCATCATCATTCAAATCTTCAATATCGTAACTGTAGCCACCAAGTTCATTTTCTTTAAGCCCTTTGCAGTGAGGTAGATAGAATACCCCCAATGGCTGACCTACAATCTGATATACTACATTATTGTCTCCACCGTTCTGACCTGCACCATAAAGCGAGCCAATCGGAGTAATATCTGAAGCTGTCATATGCATACCATTATACTCTCCACTAAGCGAAAGTAACTTATTCTTCTGGTAGGACATATTGAAGTTGATATTCATCTCCATATCCTTTCGTTGAATGGGAACTACCGAGATTCCTAGTTCGACACCCTGGTTAGACATCGAGCCGATATTTGCCATCAGTTTATCGAACGCAAAGGTCGGAACGGGAACATCATACTCATAGAGCATATCCGTTGTCTTTGAGTAATATAATTCCGAGGTAAGCATCAACCGATTATCCCATATACCTAAGTCAAAACCGATATTAAATGTTGAACGAGTCTCCCACTTAAGCTCCGGATTCGTGTTGCGTATACTTCCCATTGTTACGGTAGGTGCACCGTTGATGGATACGATACCATTCTCCTTTACGGTATTAAGTGTTGTATAGGATGTTATACCTCCAAGATTTCCTGACCGACCATATCCGGTTCTTAGTTTCAATATTGTTATAAAGTCAGTATCAGAGAGGAAGCCTTCTTTTTTTACATCCCAACCCAGTGATACTGATGGGAAGAATCCGAAAGTATTGTTATCGCTTACTATTGAAGAGCCATCTCCACGGAGTGCTGCCGCAATAGAATATCTATCCTTGTAACTATATGTGACACTACCCATTATTGAAGCAAGTGACGGGTCTTCATAGCTACTGCTCGTACCACCGAAAGGACGCGATGATGTTGCTCCGATGTTATTATAGGAGAAATCATTTGTTGTTATTCCTTTTGCCTGCACCCATAAACCAGTCCTTACCTGTTTAAGATATTCTGCGCCAACAACAGCATCAAGGTGTGAGTCTCCCCAAGCATTGTTATATGAGAGGGACACATTTGTAAAGTAGTCTTCACCCTTGAACTCTCCACGATAAACATTGCCTTGCGCCCACACCCATGTAGGACAAAATTGAGCATTTCCCGTAGATGAATATGAATAAGAGCCGAAAGCCGACAATATCAAATTGTCAAGGATATTAAATTTCAGCCCCAAATGTGTATTGAAATTCCGTTCTTCGGAGTCATTTTTCTCATAGAGGAGTGCTCCGGGGTGGTTGATGTGTGATGCAGCCGAGTTCTTCACCCAGTTGCCATTAACATCAGTTCCTGCTGGATATGTAGGATTCTGTGCAGCTGCCGAGTAAAACAGCATTCGTGTATCGAAAATGTCGTGTATCTTTGACGAGTAGCCATATACACCAAAATCGCCAACTAAGCGACCATCGAAAGCCTTTTGTGTAGCATCAAGTTTTACCACTAAATTTCGGTAATCGTTAACTTTGACAATTGTATTATGATCCATAAAACCGAACGATGCTCGATAGTTTGAGTTTTCCGAACCACCGCTAAAAGCCAAGTGATGCTGATGTATCAAGCCCGTACGAGTAATTACATCGTGAAAATTGGTGTTGTAGCCACCATTATTGTAATCTAATCCAAGTGCCTCTGCTGTAGCTATATACTCCGGGCCGTTGAGCATTTGCAGATGTTTATACATTGACTCGAATCCGTAGTTGCCATCATATGATATTTCGAAACCTCGCCCCGTTCCTTTCTTGGTCTTAATCTCAATTACACCTGAAGCACCACGGGAACCGTACATTGCCGTTTCGGTAGCATTCTTCAAAATAGTGAAACTCTCGATGTCTGCGGGATATATGGTAGATAGCGTAGCGATGTCAGATGTCACTCCGTCAATAATTACTAACGGGTCATTGCCACCCATAATGGATGTGGTACCACGCACACGGATACTATTCAGCATAGCGAGCCTGTCAGTCCCATTAGTGGTGACGTTCACACCGGCAGACTGACCACTCAATACATCCAAAGCATTATTCAATGGTCCCTTCTTGATATTCTCGGGCCTGATATGCTCTAATGATTTAGTCGCCGAAATGGTATCTTGTTTCTCTCTGATATTCTGTACTTGTGCATCAATTTTTTGAGCACTACAGATGAAGAACATTATGACAAGACAAAGACCGACTCTTCCCATCTTGATTCGTTAAATCTCTGTAGATTCCCCAGACCAGACAGTTAATAAATCTTATACGCAATGTATTATAAAGAGGGGGATTGGGAATCTGTACTATTTCCCTGCCTGTCCGTCCGCTTAGCCATTGTATATTTTTTTCTGTTATTTCATATCAGTGATGCTGATAATCCAGGCAAGAACAGAGTAAACATCTACCTCTTTTATACATAAATCCTTTCCAAGGACTTTATAAGCGCAACCATTAACTACATTACATTACAAAGGTAACAATAATTTGTCATTTGAGGAAATTTAGAAAAAAGAAAAAGTCATTATGCGTGATATTTTTTTATTTAATTACGACATTTATCAAATACAAAAAATCATAGAAGGACAAAAATCTTTAAATGATTTGATTATAAACAAACTTTAAATAGTTAAATTGCAATAATACTATACCATGGTTGTTCTTTACCTTAATGTAATACTACTGTTATATATCTGGTCATTTATCTCCTTTTGTCGGATGCAAAGGTTGCCAAACCTCTTTTAGAAAACGAAAAGTTCAAGCGGTAAACCATTTGGAGCAGTTTCGTCCTCCGTTGGAGAGTAAACAGCTCCAAAACCTTTTCTTATTCATCGGCTTGGCTGAAAACTGCATCCGGCAACGGAGATAAACGACTGACGAAATAATAGCATAAAACAGCATAGCCCCCCCCTTAATAAGGCAATTTTATCAATGCTGTTTTCATTCTTTTCAGAGGACTATTATTTTCGACAGAGAGAAATTTGGCAAGCGGCAGATTTCACTCCCTCAAAAATAATAGATTTGAATTGCTGTCCTCTTGCCTTTATTGGAAATTGTAGTACCTTTGTAGTGGCTTGTGCGAACGAGCCAAGCAATGTGGAAAGATGGGAACATCGAACCATCAATAAAGTACCGAAAAGAGGGAAAATACCCTCTACCACCGCCCTTTGAGTGTTAAGAATTATAAAAATGTTAAATCTTCACCTTTTAGAATGTACCCCTAAAGGTTATGCCCATATTTCTGACTTATAACTCACAAAATATTGAGTAATAACTGGTTGCAAATACTTCAACAGAAAATAAAAGCCGCCGACGTTGGCGATGACAATCACCATTGCAAACATGACTAAAGCTCCCATATCGTTTTTTACAAAGATAATCATTTTTGAAACTAATCACTATAAATGAAAGATATTTCTAAAACAAAATCACCCGCCCCTCATTCTTCTCTGAGGCGGCGGGTGCTTTATTTAGCGGTTAGTGGTTAGCGATACTCACCGCTTACCGTTCACCGCTGATTGTTTACAAGCAGCTGGTAACGCCCAGCGTAGTTCCAATGGCGGTCAGGATGGTGACCAGCGTCTGGATGATGGTTTTCCAAATAGTTTTCTTGTCCATTTCGTTAATTGAGAATTGAGAATTGAAAATTGA